>FWWL01003378.1_pt1 | contig 29342 bp, 29 predicted proteins | sample 2228331 | NCBI WGS metagenome assembly FWWL01 (sample SAMEA103939775, study PRJEB20133) | metagenome
ATACGACATGGGAGGAGGCGATTGGGACGATACGGGAATGGGTTACCAATGTAGGGATGAAACGGATAAAGGAGAAGTAAACAGAAACTTTCTTTACTGAATTTTGTAGGCGAGGAGAGAGGTGTGTATTTCTATCGGATAGGGTTGGGGGTCTGTTGCGGAATGGCTGGGTTATGGGGGTGGATGAAGCGAGCTCTGGGGATACGAAAAAAGAAAGATGATGTGGATATGCTGGCTAGGATTACAACCTTTGCCCGTATTATGGGTTTGCCATGGAAGCAGGCTCAGAGGTGGGGGAGAAGGATTGCAGTCTTTCAGAGAGCTCTGGAGTGGTGGTTTCCGATTTTTCTGCAGCTTCTTTTTAAAGGAAAGAGGGGGGAAATTGTAGCGATAAGAGGAGGAAGGAGAAAATACACCAGGTCTTTTCTTGGATACTCCTCTTTTTTTTGTTGGGTTTCATTCTTTGGGTTTTTTAGCGATGATAGGTTTGCTTTTACTTCTTCGGTACTATCGGTATGGGAGGGCGGCTTTTCTGGTTTCCCGACCAGGTCTAGAAGTTTTGAAAGACACCTGGAGAAAGGTGCGACTCTTTAAAAAGCTTCGGCTGGATGAAAAAAATGATGGGGTTATCATTCAGTGGGGGGATTTTTCTTGCGAACTGGATTTTTGTATGGTAGAAAGTGGCAATATCTTTTCTTTTGTTGGAGAAAAAATCCGGGAGAGAATGCCGGTATTTCTCTTTGTTGATTTTCTTGCTGCTCTGGATGATGTAACGGTTTTTAAAAGATTTGTTGATGAAAAGTCAAGGGGAAAGAAGTTTTTCCCCTATGCTGAGGGGGAATATGATCTCGGGTTTATTCCGGGAACTATCCCCTACCTTCTCATGCGGTATGGGGGGAGGGCCGTGCCCTTCTTTGGCTGGATGAGAAGGGATGGTGTCCTGGAGATTCATGTTGGCAAAGCGGTTGGTTGTACTTCTACGAATGTTTCAGAAGAGGGGACGAGGATTGCCAGGCATATCTTTGAGTTCTGGCTTCCCATTATTCGAGAGGATCCCTGGGGATGGACGGACATGGTGACGTTCTGTCGGTATATGGCTATTGCCGATAGAAGAAAACTTACCCCTCTACCGGAGGGGAAAGTACTTTACGAGGATGGAAGATATACTGTTGCTACGGATATAACTTTTGTCAAAAGGGGGAGAACTCTCTATCTTGTCAGTGTTTTTCCTTTTATGATTGTGAAAACGGAGGATTCAGTGAGGGAGATTGTGCATTCTCTTCAAAGATACCACAGGGTTCCTCCCAGGCTCTGCCGGAAGCTCTCCTCTCAGAGGATCAATCACATTCTCCGATTGCTTCTGGAGACAAAACTTCTCAAAGAGGAGATACAACAACAATGATAAGGGATAAGTCTCTCTTTGTTCGCCGGCATGAGGTTGTATCTCTGGATATCCTGGCATCTTTCCGGCGTTATCGTATTCACTCCTCTTGTTGTGATATCGAGGTGGGTGAGGGAACAAAGCGACTGATAGACCTCCTTGCTGAATATGAGGGGAAAAGGGGAGAGGAGATAATCCCTCTTCTGGCGGAGCGGCTGGATCAGAGTGAGGATCTGGTGGAGAAGACACTTGATCTCCTGATTCGGTATGGACTTGTGGTCTTCTCAGAGGAGGAGAAGCATGACAGCGAGGGAGAATACTATCGGAATCGGATGGAGACATTCTGGTGGCGATGGAGGCTTCTCGATACGGAGAGACATGGGGGATTTTTGCGGGGGCTTACCTTTCTCTTTTCGTGGTGGGTGGCGATACCTGTGGTTTTTCTTGCCATAGGGTTACTTGGCTGGCTATATGTTGAGTTTTTTTCTCATGGAGGGGGAGGATTTGAGTGGAGGTATTATAGCTTCTGGGATTATCTTTTGGTTTTTTATGTGGGCACTCAACTCAAGCTTCTCTGGCATGAAATAGGGCATGCGGCCGCGATGAAGAAATACAACGTCCCCTCCCCTGATGGCATAGGGGTGGGGTTTTATTATTTTCTCTTTGTGGCGTATACGGATACCCATGAGTCCTGGAATCTCCCCCGTTCCCGGCGGATGGTGGTGTCGGTGGCAGGGTTTTATTTTGAGCTGATGGTGGTGGTGCTGTTTTTCGGGGTTCTGTTTTTGACACGGTCAGCGGCGATGAGGGATTATCTTTTGCTTTTTCCCTTCACGGTTCTTTCGATTTTTAATCCTTTTCTCAAGATGGATGGGTACTGGTTTTTTTCTGATCTGCTGGGGGTGACCAACCTTCAGACCAAGCTGAGACGATGGTGGAGCTTCTGGTGGGGGAGACTTTTTGCCCGTGAGTTTTCAAAGGGAGAGAATCCCTTTGCTGATTATCCCCGATGGATAGAATGGGCGGTGATGGTGTATGGGGTGTTTTTTGTGGGGTTTATGCTTTTTTTCTTTGGGGGTTTTCTTTTCAAGATCTGGCTACCGGTGGCTCTTTCGTGGAATGAGATGCTCTTTGAGCCAGCAAAGCAGCTTATTGGTGGACATCTTGCAGGCGGGGAGATGGTGGATCAGCTTAACCGATGGTTGAGATATGCCGGGATCTTTGTAGGGGGTGTGATGTTTTTTGTGGGATGGGGCGTGAGACTTCCTATCAAGATACTCCAATCAGCAAAAATAAACAGGGAGGAATCCTCAACATGAGAAAATGGATAAAGAAAATCATCGTGGGATGGCTACTTATTGCTGGTATGGTAACGGGATATGCGGCGGAGAAGGATGAGGTGCTTCGCAGAGTGTCTCAGAACGGGCTCAATCTACGCCTCCTTGATGAGATCTGGCGTGGGGACAAGGAAGTGGTGCTGGTGGCCGTGAGACAGAATGGTCTGGCTCTCGAGTATCCTTCTCCTGCTTTGAAAAAGGACAGGGAGGTTGTCCTTGCTGCCGTAAGGGAGAATGGTCTTGCCCTTGAGTTTGCTGATTCTTCTCTGAAGCGAGATCGGGGGATAGTGCTGGAGGCTATTCGTAACAACGGTTTTGCCCTGCTGTATGCCGATCCAGGGTTCAAGAGGGATAAGGATATAGTTCGAGAGGCAATGAGAAACAATATCGACGCCCTTGTGGGAGCGGATCCCGGGCTACTTCGTGACAGATCATTTGCCAGGGAGTGTGTGACCTATCATATTCGTGCCCTGAGTTACTTCAGCGATGCCCTGCGTCAGGATAGGGAACTTGCTCTCATGGCTCTCGCCAGAGATCACTATGCGGTGGCCTATGTCTCCCCCCAGCTCTGGAAGAATGCAGAGTTTGTCAGAGAGGCTTTTCAAACCAACCATTTTATCGTGTACAATGAATTTTTTCCAGAGGAGGCAATTGCTTTTATAGACATCAAGGATTTAATGAAGTTTTATAATCAGGTGAGTAATCTCAATTTAACAGGTATTGAAGAATATTTTTCCAGTCACAAAGGTGCTTTTAGTGTTCTAGTTGATCATCAAACAAATGAAATGAATACAAAGCCTTTAGTACTATGTATTGAAGCAAAATATAAGCAAGATGAATTCTATATCAAACGAGAGGATACTATTATCGAACTGGCAGAACGGGGCTATCGAGTGGGGTACAGACAGGTTTCCTCCGATGAGGAGTTCATCCGGGTGGTGAAGGAGACAGGGGATAAGCATCCCATTTCTCTTCTCCTCCTTCATGGGCACGGCAGGGGGGAGTGGGTCACCTTTTCCAAAAATGGTACAGAAGACGAAAAAAGTATACACGATACTAACAGACTTGATGTTCAGCATGATGCGGGGAAATTAGCTGTTCTTCGCACCTCTTTTGCGCCTGGGGCAACGATGGTTCTCTATGCCTGTTCTACTGCCAGAGGAGGGAAAACAGCCACCAATGTGGCAACCATGATAGCTCGTGCGCTTCCTGCTGTGCGGGTCTTTGCCCCTCTGGAGGATGTTTCCACCTATCAACTGGTTTTTGATGAGAGGAATGGTATAGAGGATGTGCAGTATTTTAAGTACGATGTGGGTATGCAGCCCCGTTTTCTCTCCAATGCCACACTCTGTATTCAGCCCGGAGAGCTTGCATCTCCCCTGGAGAAACAACCAAAAAAATAATCCTTCCAGTTGAAAAATTCCTCAAGTGGTGGTATTGTTTCTATGGTAATATGCGAAAAACTCTCGTAAATAAGGAGGATAGATATGAAAAGAATGGTTGTTTTTGGTGTCGTGCTGGTGCTTTTGAGCGGGTGCGGTCTATTCAAAACGGAAGTGAGGGGATCGGGTACGATTACCTCGAAGGAGTACGATAGCTCGGGGGTAATGACGCTGGATCTGAGTGGTGGGTATGAGCTTGAGTATGTTTCTGATCTGGGGGGAAGTGTGCTGGTGATAACCACGGATGATAATCTTTTTGATTATCTGACGGTGAAAAAGAATGGGGACACGATGGAGATTTCTTACAAGGAGGGCTATGAGCTCAGACCTACCCAGGGCATCAAGGTCAAAACCTCTCTCTCCAGTATCAACAAAGTGGTGACCGATGGTGCGCTCTCATGGAGGGGAGAACATCTGGTGAAGGATACCTTTACCCTTGAGGTTTCCGGGGCAGCTGATGTCAATCTCTCAGGTCAGATTGGCACGATGAACTATGATATTTCAGGGAGTGCTTCGATCAACACACCCACCCTCACAAACACTACACTTACGCTTAAAGTATCTGGGTCTATTGATGCTACTGTCCTTGCGACGACGCAGCTTACGGTGGATGTTTCCGGTTCAGGCTCTGTGAAATACTACGGGAGTCCCTCGGTGAATCAGAATATCTCCGGGACAGTAAGCATCCAGAGGGTTGGTGATTAATCGGTAGGTAAAAGTGGGCTGGGAGGAGAAAAAGATGAAGGGATTCAGGAAGATTGTTGTTTTGTTGGGGTTAGCCTGCGTGGTACTGGGTTTTTCTGAGGAGCGTGAGGAACCGAGAAGCTGGGTACGAAGTTCCTCGAGTGGGGTTTCTGTGTCGTACATGCCGTTGTTTGGTGCGGGGGTTTTGCCCTATCATTCGCAGTTTAGCCTGAGTGGAGGGTTTTACAATCTCATTGCTGAGGGACCAAATCTCCACATCTTCTATGGGCTTACCCATCAGATAGGTGAACAGACAGTTATTACCGGGACAGGTACAGAGGCGACGTTTGCCAATGAGTTTCAGAGTTATGATGCTCTGTCGCTGGGGGTGAGGTTTGCGTTTCTGAAGTTTTTTCATCTCGAGGCGACAGGTCGATCCATTCAGAATCGGGTACTCAAGAAAAATTCTCCTTTCAATGACTATAGCTATGATGGCTATGGTCTGATGGGGACGCTGGCATATGATACGCGGAGGAGTGATTTTGAGGAGTGGTATGAGGGGATTTTCCCCGCGTATCCCCACAGGGGGGTGCGCCTGGCTCTTGGGTATGGGGGAGATTTTATTGTGGAGAAGGGGCTTTATCCACGACTGGAGGGTGAGGTGCAGGTGTTCTTTCCTCTGGCGAATTGGTGGACACTGGCGCTTCGGGCGAGCGGGACAGGGGCTCTCCAGAGTCTTCCCGGACCGTATAAGCTGGCGTTTTCTCCAGTGGGGGCACAGACAGCCATAGGAGACTGGGGGGGATGGGGCGCTGCCGAGGTGCGTTACTATCTCCCGGAGGGGGGATTTGAGTTTTTTACACCGGCTTTCTGGTATTTTGCTTCGTATAGTGTCCAGCTTATCCCTGGTTTTCTGGGTGGCGTGAGTACGAGTGTAGGGGGAAGCTATGATCAACCGAATCAAGAGGTTGTGGGCTGGTCGGTTTATCTTGCTCCTCTTGTTGGTATCTATGTCATGAGTAGTCCGATGGCGTATCTTCGGTTTGATGTGGTTCTTTCTCAGCATATGGAGCCGAGGTTCGGGATCTCCATCAACATGGGGGCGGTGAACGAGAAACCCGGTACTATCTTCTACCAACCTCTTTAATAAGGAGTTGAGTTATGAAATATTTGAGATGGATAGAGATCATTCTGGGATTACTGGTGCCGATTATTCTGTTTGGCACGGAGCTTGACGAGGCAAAATCAGAACAGGCGGAGTTTCTTCGTCAGAATAGCAGGCTCATAGGGGGGAGTGTGCCGGTCCTGTTGAGTAGCCGGCGCGTTACGTCGCTGTACTATATCCAGGAGGATTCGTATGTACTCTCCACACACCTTACCTATGGGAGTGTGGCTTCACCGTTTGGTATCCTGTATGAGGACAGGCTCTCTCGTCTGAGTTTCGGGGATTTTTATGGTGATGTCCTGGAGTGGCCCATGGTCAATGCTGGACTGATGGTGGGGCTGTCTTCGAGGCTGATTTTCTATGGGAATGGGAAATGGGGACAGAGAAGTGATCTGGGGAGTTTCTCGTATTTTGGTGGTAGTGGGGGTATGCTCTATGATATTGTCTCAGAGACGCCAAATATGGTAGGGTTGAAGGTAGGTGCAGGATACAGCTACTGGCAGGGAGAGTTCAACAGAAGCCGAGAGAGGGTGTTTGATGGTACTGCCTATCCGATGACACTGAGGTGGAAGGGAATACTCCATGGTCCTGTGGCTGATATTCAGCTTGAGAAGTCCTTTTTCTTTATCAATACCTATCTCCGGATGCAATACACGTATCTGATGGGGGATGTTACCTCCCGGATGGATATAGCGGGCAACTCTTTCCAGGAGGGGGTGGGAGAGAGTGCTGTTCATGGGCTGGTGGCATCGGGTGGGATGGAGATCATGATAGCCCTCTTTAAGATTACCTGGGAGGTCGGCAGGGATCTTCTCTCCTCAGGCCTGTATGTGGATGTAGGTTTACGTATAGGGCTTGATTAGGAGGAGGTATGCTCAAGCTGATCCTTCACAATATCCTCAAGCATAAGTTTTTGTTTTTTCTCTTTGGGGTGCTGGTAGTGGTTTTTGTGTTCTATCTGATGGTGGGACTCAATGTGCTTGCGGCGGTTTCCCGTTCGCTTGAGATTTCTACCTCTGAGAACATGACCGGGGATCTTCTTATCTTTCCCAGGGAGAAAAAACGCTGGGATGTTATGACGCTGGACGGGGAGAGGGAGGTGATACCTCTCTCTCGCTGGAAGGAATTGGTGTTGTTTCTTGAGAGCTCTCAGGATGTTGAGGCTGTCTCTCCCCGTTTGAGACGTTGGGCGTGGATGAACTCGGATCATAGTGAGCTTCCCATGATTCTGGTGGGGGTTGATCCCGAGAGAGAGAAGAACCTGCTTGTTGGGCGGAGTTTGGCTCAGGGGAGATGGATCCAGGAGGAGAACGAGGCTCTGGTATACTACCGGCATGCCGATCTCCTCTATGCTAAGGTCGGGGAAATCCTTCGGGTTGGGGTGATGACGCTGGATGGATACAATAATTTTGATATGCTTCGACTCTGTGGTATCCTTGACTATGAGAAGATGGAAACCTATTCGGATTTTGCTCTGTATTGTCTTGTGCCGCTCTCGTTTCTTTCGAGGCTTGTGGGGAGTGAGGAGACGCTGGTCACAGAGGTGTGGGTCAAACTCAAGGATCCCGGCAAAAGAGGACGACTGATCAGGGAGATTCGGAGGGCGTTTCCCGGGTACTATCGGTTTGTAAAACCTGTGGAGGCAGCCAATCTTCTGGCCGGGGTGTCGTCAATGACGAGGTTGGTGATCCTGAGTGTGATGGGGATGCTTCTTGTGCTGGTGTTTGTCTGTAGTTCGTTTCTCATTCACTTTTCGCTGGAGAGTCGGCGGTATGAGATTGGGGTTTACCATGCCCTGGGGGTTCCTCGCTGGAGGATGGTACTCCTTTTTGGTGGGGAACTGCTGGTGGCGATGGTGATCTGTGGGGCTCTCGGAATCTGGATGGGGGTTTCTGTGCTCCAGAGTATGGCAGGTACGGGGATTGAGGCAACGATTTTGCCACTGCAGGTGATATTTGGGGCGCGCTTTTTGAGGATAGCTTTTTTCCCGGAGGCTTTGTGGATGACGGGGGTGTTGTTGGGGGTGGTGCTGGTGGGGAATGTGCTTTTCGCCTTTAAGAAGCTACTTGAGTTTGATCCGCTGCTTTTGTTAAGGGAACTGTAGGGGGGTACTATGTGGGAAATGCTTATCAATGAGATACGTTACCATGCCCGAAGCATGATAAAACTCTATATAACCAATGCTTTTGCGCTTTTTGTGATTATTTTTTTGCTGGCTTATCGGGATGGGGCGACTCGTCAGATCAATCTCCAGAAAACGGCTTTTGCTGGTGAGGTGGTGGTGAAGTTTGGGGAGGTTACTCAGAGTGAATCGGAACTGATGGCAGGGCTGAGGAAGATTCCCCATGTGGAATTGATAACCAGAAAACTGAGGAGTCGGGTGGACTACCGCATATCAGGGGCGGGAAATGCTTTAGGTTCTGCGGAAATCCTTGGTGTGGATTTTGAGAATGATTTGCGGCTTGTGCGTTATCTGAGTCTGTTTAAGGGTCGGCTTCCCCAGAACGACAGGGAGATCCTTGTGCCGGAGTCTCTTCTGCAGATGGGTGATGTGGGTGTTGGTCATGTGGTCTATGTTCAGGGCAAAACCTCTGCGGGTGTGTACAATGCGATGTCTTTTAAGGTGTGCGGGATCTATCGTTCGAGTAAGCTGACGCTTTTTGAGACACCGCGGCTGATTGTGAGGCTTTCTGCGATGGAAAAGTTTTTTATGCCAAAGATTTCAGACAGGGAGTTTGGGCTTTTCTTTCGCGGGAGTCAGTTTCCTGATGAGTGGGATGCGTTGTGGAATCTGTTGAAAGATGCGATGGGAGAGGATATTGCGATAACGTATGTTGATGCCCCGTCGGCGTCTATCATGGATGTGATGGATATTACCACACAGTTTAATATTTTTCTGCTTGTGGTGATAGCTTTTGTGATTATTGCGCTTTTGTCTTTGGTGATGCTGGTGAACTTTAATATTTCGAGTGTGCTCTATCGGCAGAGACAGCCGTATGTTGGTGCCATGATGGCTATGGGGATTGCTCGGTGGAGGCTGGCTCTGATGCTTTATCTGGAGTCTCTTGTGAGGCTTGTCCTTTCACTGGCTATGGCTCTGGTGGTGCTTTTGGTGGTGAAGGTGATACTGGATGGACAGGTGCTTCAGGGTGTGGGAGAGATGCTTTTTATGCTTCTGTCGGGGACGAGTCGGGTGGATCTCTATCTGCGCCCCTGGCAGATTGGTTTTGGTTTCGGGATGACGGTATTGGTGATGACGCTGGCGGAGATTCCTGTGCTGGTGCAGCTTGTTCGTTCTACGCCATGTGAACTGCTGGTGAAAAATGTGTTATAAAAATTGGAGGAGAGATATGAAAGCATGGATGTTTGTTTTGGTGTTTCTTGGGGGGGTGGTGATGGGGTTTGCTCAGGAGGTAAAGGGGCGTGAAATCCTGCAAAAGGCAGATGGGGCTCTCTATCCTAACGAGGGAAGTTTTGAGCTTTCGATTGAGTCGAGGGAAAAGGGATCGGCAAATCCCAGACGCTACAGTATGCAGGGCTACAAACGGGGGAAAAAATACCAGACGCTTGTTTGGAAGTCTCCTGCGGTAAACTTTAACGATGTGGGGATGCGAAGTGGTGATGTGATCTACTATAAACCAGCGAAGTGGCACAAGCCACAGATCATGAGTTATCTGGCGATTTTTATGGATACGGGGTTTTCGTGGGGAGATGTGATGGTGAGTGATATCGCTGAGGATTATCGGGCAACACGGCTGGAAGAGATCACAACGAATGGAGTAAAAATGTGGTATATGGTGTTAGCGCCCCAGAAGGAAGGCATGTATGCCCGCATTGATGTCTGGATTGATAGTGTGCGGTATCTTCCCTGGCAGAGGGTGTACTATACAGCGGGTGGGGATATTCTCAAAACAGCGAACTATCGGGATTTTGAGTTTCAGGATGGAAGGCTGGTTGGCTTTACCGTGGTGATGAGGGATTATTTTACCGAGACGGAGAGTACGGCTGTCGTATCAAAGATCAAGAGTGAGAAGGTTCCGGATTTTCTCTTTACACCACAGGAGATGGGGAGGATCCGTGTCCGTTAAGGAGAAACAGATGAAAAGAATATTTCTGGGGTTTCTGGTCTTCTCTCTTTCGGCTGTTCTGTGGGCGAAATCTGTTGATGTGGCTCTCTATAGCCAGGTGTTTGGCTATCGGAGTGTATCCAACGAGGTTTTTCAGCAGAAGGAGTACACTACCGGGGAGACAGCGGCCAGGGTTCAGGTTTTTCCAGAGTTTTCCTACGGGGAAAATGTTCAGATCGATGGGTTGATCGATCTCTATGTAGGGAGACGATATGATACCAATGTGTTTGTTGCCACTCTCAAGGAGGCGTATATTGATATGCTTTTTTGGGATGCGCTCTCGCTACGGAGTGGATATTTTGTCCTGGATTATGGCTATAATGGGCTGTTTCATCCCCTGGCTCTGGTGCATTTTGATCCCGAGATCCAGAAGGTGGGGGCTCGGGTTCTTGTTGGAACGGAGGAGCATGGGTATAGAGGGTTGCCAGCGGCTCGCCTGCGGTACTCCTTTCGGCTTGGAGAGGATGTGAGGATGAGTCTGGAACAAGCCACACTCTGGACTGAACCGACAAATTTTCTCTCGAATTATTATCTTTCGGCAGTCTCAGTGACGTATCGAGAGGTGAATGCAGGAACGGTCTCCGGCTATCGATGGGGGACGCATGTGAAACCGGTGTGGGGATGGTATGCTTCAGCTCGATTGCCGGGGGATGTTTTGGTGTTTGGAGAAGTGTTCTGGAGACGGGGATGGGGGAGACTCAGGGTGAGCAATGACCAGATCGTGGAGTATCTCCCTTCTGATGGTTCATGGCACGGCTCTCTCGAGCTTCACTCTCGCTGGCAGGAACCATTGTGGCGCAATACTGTCGATTTGCGAGGGGAGTACCTTTATACAGGGGATGGTTTGAGTTTGTCCCGGTATGATGAGCTCTACCGTTTTGTAAGGGATCCGGCAAATGTGATGCTCTATGGTATGGATGTGGTTTTTGGACTCGTGGATCCCTATCGCACGTTGATGCATACTTTTGTAGGGGAGGTTGGGTACACGATTGTGCCGTGGCAGGTTTCCGTGAAGTATACACTCCTCACGGTAACAGAGGGGGTGTGGCTTGCTCACTCGGTAGGACTGGTGAAAAACTATCCCTCTGCTACGCTGGGTTTTTCTCTCACGTATCATGCTGTCACGGAGGAGAAGTATCGGCTCTTCTCGGGTGGAAACGAATGGCAGTGGGGATGTCAATTCCAGATGTCGATGTAAAAAGGCAAAAGGAGACGACAATGATAGAGTTGAAAGATGTGAAAAAGGTGTACAAAATGGGGAAGATTTCCCTGGAAGCTCTCAAAGGGGTTTCTCTCAGGATTGATCAGGGGGAGGTGGTGGTTCTCGCTGGACCATCAGGGAGCGGGAAGTCCACGATGCTTCATCTCATTGGAGCGATGGACAAACCAACCTCGTGGGATATTTTTGTCTAGGGGGAGAATATCACACGGTACAATGCCAGACAGCTCGCTCATTTCCGGGCGAAGAGGATTGGTTTTGTCTTTCAGAATTTTCATCTGATTCCTGTGCTCAATGTCTATGAAAATCTCGTTGTTCCTATGAAGTTGAAAGGAGAAAGAGTGGATAAGGCATGGGTGCATGAGCTTCTTGAGCGTGTGGGACTCACGCAGCATATTCATCATCGGCCGGATGAGCTTTCTGGTGGGCAGAAGCAGCGTGTTGCTATTGCCAGGGCTCTGGTACACCATCCTCCTGTTGTTCTGGCTGATGAACCAACCGCTAACCTGGATAGTTGTACGGGACAGGAGATTGTGAAGCTTTTGCAGACACTCAATAAGGAACTGGGAACAACGGTTGTCATAGCTTCGCATGATCCCTGGATCCACCAGAATATCGGCAGGTGTGTCCAGATACGGGACGGATTGATTCAGTCTCTCTGAGGATAGGAGACGAATCAATAACGAATAAATTCAAAGAAGGAAGTTATGAAGAAACACATATTCCTGTTGATATTTGGGCTTTTTCTCGGATGTTCTCTGGTGTTTGCTGAAATGAAGCCGCTGAAGTTTCTACGGGAGAGGGTACCGGAGAGGGTGTATCTCATCTACAGCGTGGAAATAAGAGGAAAAGTTATCTGGTATGATTTCCAGCTCTGGGAAAAGGAAGAAAATGGGATAAAAATTTATCTTCATTCTTGGGAGAAAGGGGAAGGGGAAATGGGGCTTTTGAGACTCAATAAAGAATGGAATGAAATAATAGTTGATATGCAAACTGGGGATATTAAACAGTACAAAGGTGGAAATGCTTTGTTGGAGTATATAAAAACACAAAAGACGTGGAGTGGGTCTATTTTCTTTGCTTTAGATAGGGTAAAGGGAGAGGCTGTGGATGAGCGACTGGTCTGGCAAAATCAAAAGGAACAAAGACAAATTGCGAGGCAGAAGGTTTTCCCAGATCTTCCGGTAGTGACATATATGAGTTTCTGGGCCCCCGGGGTGGGGTTTTATGAGTTAGGCAGGGGGCTTGTACAATTTGTGGCACCAAATTTTTTGAAGTATCCGGTGAAGGCACAACTAGTGGTTACAAAGAGGGAAAAGGTACAGGTAGGGGCTGGAGAGTTTGATACCGTGCGGGTGGAGGGACGGATAGGTGATCCCCTGCTCAGGCTGGTGCTGGGACGTTCGGCCAGGATGTTTGGTCCATGGTGGGTGGATGAGAAGACAGGGTTTCAGGTAAAGTATGAACTTGAGGGGCGGGTTTTTGCACTTGAGGCGATGGGGGAATATACGACATGGGAGGAGGCGATTGGGACGATACGGAGATGGTTGGAGATGAAAGTGGGGATAGCAGCGAAGAAATAGGGAGTTGTTATCTTTAACCCCGGTTTTCCTCCACATCCAGGACAGAAACTTGAGTCAGATCTTGCGCCCCCTGTTAAGTATCCTGTACCGAAAGACACTTCCAGGGGGCAAAAATTTTTTCTTCAAATATATTGACAATTAATAATTTTCATTGTACAATTTATGTACCAAAAAAAGAGAAAAGGGGATATATATGCTGGCAAAAATACTTGGTGTGCTCATCCCCTCTCTGGTTGGTATAGGTGTTGGTTTTTTCCTGCGTTGGCTGTGGGCACAGTTTCAACTCAAATCGGCTGAGAAACGGGTCAGCCAGATTCTTGAAGCAGCCATGCGGGAAGCCGAGACAAAGAAGCGAGAGATGCTTCTGGAGGCGAAAGATAAGCTTCTGGAAGAGCGGAGACAGTTAGAGAAGGAGTTCCGTGAGCGCAGTGTTGAGTTACAACAGAACCAGCGCCGCCTCATGCAGAAGGAAGACCTTCTTGACAAGCGTATGGAAACGCTGGACAAGAAGGAACAGGAGCTTGAACAGGAGAGACGACTTCTCAAACAGAAGGCAGAGGAGCTGCAGCAGGCTCATGAGAGGCATCTGAAAGAGCTTGAGCGTATCGCTCAGATGACGGCAGAACAGGCTAGGCAGATGCTGATCAACGAGATGCTTGAAGAGGCCAAGAAAGATTCCATCAACCTGATTAAGAAGATGGAAGATGAGGCCAGGGATCAGGCAGATGGCCGTGCCAGAGAAATCATTCTCTCCGCTATCCAGCGCAACGCTGCTGAAGTAACAGCAGAGAAAGCAATCTCAACCATCACCTTGCCGAACGATGAGATGAAAGGTCGTATCATCGGAAGAGAGGGAAGAAATATTCGCTCATTTGAGGCGATTGCAGGTGTTGATCTGATTATCGATGATACTCCAGAAGTGGTGGTCATATCCTCGTTTGATCCGTACAGACGAGAGGTGGCCAAGCGTGCTCTGGAGGTTCTGATGCAGGATGGACGAATCCATCCCGCACGAATCGAAGAGGTGATCCAGAAGATCACAAAAGAGATGGAACAAAATATCGTCGATGCTGGAAAGCAGGCATGCATCGATCTCAAGATTGTTCTGCCGAGGGAGTTGTATCCTTATATCGGGAGACTCAAGTACCGCACGAGTTACGGGCAGAATGTGTATGATCACGCCGTTGAGGTAGCCAATATTGCGGGTATGATAGCCGGTGAACTTCGCACCAATGTTGAATACGCCAAAATGGCAGGTCTTCTCCACGATATTGGCAAGGGCATCAAAACCCTTGGTGAGGGTGTTCATGCGACGGTGGGAGCTGATGTGGCGAGCAAGTACGGACTTCCCGAAGAGGTTGTCAATGCCATCGCCGCCCATCATGGTGAAGTTGAGGGCAAATACCTCACGAGTGCTATTGTGAGTGCTGCGGATGCCATCTCAGCCTCGAGACCCGGTGCGAGACGAGAGTCATTTGAAAACTATATCAAGCGACTTCAGACACTGGAAGGGATCGCTACCTCTTTTGAGGGTGTGGAAAAGGCGTACGCTATCCAGGCTGGGCGTGAAGTGCGCATCTTTGTGGCAAGTGACAAGGTCGATGATCAGAAGGCGTCCATCATGGCTCGTGATATAGCCAAAAAGATCGAAAACGAGATGAAGTATCCGGGTCAAATCAAGATAACCCTGATTCGAGAGACCCGTATCATCGAGTACGCTCGTTAATCTCCTGACAATGCCAAAAAGAAAGAGGCTACCCGAAAGGGTAGCCTTTTTTGTATAAGGGGGAAGGGATTATCGCTTGAGACTATTGGCTGTTCCGAGCATGGAATCACTGGTCTGGATAGCACGAGAGTTGAATTCATACGCTCTCTGGGCGACAATCATGTCAACCATCTCCTGGACGGCATTTACATTGGACATTTCGAGAAATCCCTGGTGGAGCTTGCCGTAGCCTGCGAGGGAAGGTACGCCCTCAACAGCGGGACCAGAAGCGGGGCTTTCCTTGACATAGTTTTCTCCGATGTTGGTGAGACCGGCGGGGTTGATGAATCGATAGAGGAGGATTCTCCCCACCTCGATATCCTCATCTTCTCCTGCGACCTTGACTGTGACCAGTCCATCCTTGGATATAGTGAGACTCTGGATCTCAAACTCATCCGGCAGGACAATCGGAGGATTCAACCGGTATCCCTGGGAGGTTACGATCTCCCCATTGCTATCGAGTTTGAGGGTGCCATCTCTGGTATATGCCTGTGTTCCATCCGGGAGGATGACACCGAGAAACCCCTCACCCTCAATGGCGATATCCAGTTTATTACCGGTATTCTGGAGACTTCCCTGGGTATAAAACTTTTGAGTGGCTGCAGGACGTACCCCGAGACCTACCTGAATTCCGGTAGGATACTGAGAAATCTCTGATGACGGAGTGCCTGCGAGACGAATGGTCTGGTAGAGGAGGTCTTCAAACTCGGCTCGAGTCTTTTTGAAGCCTGTTGTGTTGATGTTTGCCAGGTTGTTGGCAATCGTATCGATATGAAACTGCTCTCCTATCATCCCGGAGGCAGCTGTCCAGAGTGAACGCATCATATCCCTTCTCCTCATCTGTGTTTGTTTAATGTATCGACCGATTTTGAAAAGAGTTGAGGAAAAACCAGGAGACCTTTGCACAAATCATAGAAAGGGAATCTCCTTTCAGACTTTGGGGGAGAGCCGGCTATGACTATTTTGCAGTTTTTTTGAGCGAAAGGGAAGCTGTAAAATGGAAATAGCTAGCTCATACACACCTGTGCTTTCCCTGTTTCAGTGAAACACTCTCCTTTGTGTCCAAAAAGAGCAAGTGGCTATAACCTTTTTTCAGTTTGACGGGACAAAAAAGACTTTTGCCTGTTCTAAGGCTGTAAAAGAATAATAACCCCCATGGAAAAGCTCTCGAGGGTTTGGGGAGCGTCGTCCTGGATATCCTGCCATCCTGTTTTGTTGTTCTGGTGAGGTGTTTTGAGTGGAAGGAACTGGATGGATAGGATACGAAGGATAGGGGGATGGGGGAGTGGACAACTGTGAAAAAGTCATAGCCAGTCCCGTCAGGGGTGTATCCTGTGTTTCCTCACGCGAGAGAAAAAATGAGAAATTCTGGCTTGACAGGAAGCCCCCATTCCCTTTACAATATAATCCCTTGCGGGAATAGCTCAGTTGGTAGAGCGCTACCTTGCCAAGGTAGATGTCGCGGGTTCGAGTCCCGTTTCCCGCTTATGCGGGGCTGGTAGGAGCCCCGTTTTTTCTTTTGGAGAGGGTATGGAGATATCAGAGATACTCATCTATCAGGATAACGACATCATCGTTGTCGAAAAACCCCTCAACATGCCTACCCAGCCAGACAAAACCGGTGATGAGGCTCTCTCTACCTTTCTCGAAACAAACCTTGTTCCAGGTAAAGAGGTGTATGTAGGGGTCGTCCATCGTCTCGATAGACCGGTGGGAGGGGTGATGGTTTTTGCCCGAAACCGCAAGGCAGCCGAAAAGCTCTCCACCCAGATGAAAACGCGAGAATGTGAAAAATACTATTTCGCCGTGGTGTATGGGAAAGTCGAGCCCCCCAGCGGGACACTGGTGGATTACCTCTGGAAAGACGGGCATAGAAATGTCTCCAGGGTTGTATCAGCCGATCATCCCGATGCCAAAAAGGCTTCCCTCGCCTATCGAGTGCTTGGTTTTCACGAGGAGAAAAAATTGTCCCTTCTTGAAATCGAACTTCACACGGGGCGGCACCACCAGATTCGTGTCCAGTGGCAATCCCGAGGGCACCCCGTTTATGGTGACCAGAAATACGGGCGGGGATTTACCCGCGGGGGGCAACAGCTTGCCCTGTGGTCATACCGTCTGAGTTTTGCTCATCCCAGTACAGGAGAGTATGTTACCTTTCATCGTAAACCACCAGCACGCTATCCTTGGGTGCTCTTTTCCGGTTGGCACAGGGATTAGGGGATGAGTTTTGCCTTGACGAGCTCGTGTCCCCATGGGGGAAGGGTAAGCTTCCACCTCGTGCCGTGAAGGGTGTGTTTTTCGTTACTCCAGAGCGAACCCAAGGTGGAGTTTTCTTCCGCACCAAGTGGTGCCAGATCGATACTTATCTCCCTTGTCTCATCGGCATTGGAGAGAGCGGCTATCCAGGCTTCCTCCATCGTAAATCGGGCTATAACGAGAACGTTGTCGTCTGCATGGAGAATACACAGACTTCCTTCCTGCAAGGGGAGAGAGGATTTTTTCCAGTGGGCGAGCTTTTGGTACCAGGAGAGCACATCCTTGTCCCAGTGTGACTCGTCCCACTGCATCGGATAACGGCATCCTTCAATCGCCGAGGTGTCGCCGTCGAGCAGGATTTCGTCCCCGTAGTAGATGGAAAACGTCCCAGGCAAGAGAAACGCTACGGAAAGCATACCGCGATACCAATCTTTTCTGAAGAGATTTGTCTGGTTGTGGAAACGAAGAATATCATGGGAATCAATGAGATTGAACTGGGTGTGGACAAGGGGATTGGGGAGACGGGTATAGTGCTGGAGGATCTGTGAGGCTATGGCCATGGCACTCCCTCGTTTTCCCTCAAAATGGAGGGGGAGCTTGGGTTTGAGAAAATGATCTATCTCTCCAGCAAAGAAACGAAGAGGCCTGAGAGAAGCAAAATAGTTCATCGCCCCGTCCCATTCATTGCCCAGGTGGTAGGAGATGTTGTCCTCCCAATGCTCTCCAATGAGGTAAATGTCCTTGCGTATGGATTTGAGAGCCTGACGTATCTGCTGGAAAACCTCATGTCCCATCTGATCCTCGTCTCGTCTCGCTGTCTGGTTTCCCACATCAAACCGCCAGCCATCAATAAAGTAAGGGGGTTTCAGATACATCTGTAACACAGAATCTGCCATACGATAGATTCTGTCCCGGAGTTTTTGAGAACGGTAGTTGAGTTGGGGAAGGGTGGGAATATTGTACCAGGCGGCGTAGTTTCCCTGTTCATCAAAATAGTAGTACTCCCGTTCCTCAGCATGGGGGTCAGCCTGAGCTCGTTGAAACCAGTGATGGTTTTTTCCTGTATGGTTGATGGAGATGTCGAGCATGAGCTTCATGTCTGCCTCGTGGAGTGCCTCTGAGAGGCGGATCAGAGCTGGGTTCCCGCCGAGTTTTTCGTCCACACGGGTATAGTCAGAACAGTCGTACCTGTGGGTGGTTGGTGCCTCGAAAATAGGGTTCAGGTAGACTGCGGTTACGCCGAGGTCTTTGAGGTAAGGGATCTTTTGTCTGATGCCGTCGAGATCTCCCATGTAAAAGTCGAGACATCCCACCTCATGGTAGGGGAGGGGTTTACTTCCCCAGGGCATCTCTCTGGCTTGAAAGCCGTTGTAGGTGTATGGTTTGAGGGGAGAGTTTCCACCGCGGGCAAACCTATCGGGAAAGATATGGTAAAACGTCCCTCGACACACCCAGTCGGGGATATCATCCTGAGCCAGCAGAACAAAGTCATGGTCTTCGGTAGGGGCATAGTCATAGATACCGCTACGGGTGTAGTACCAGATACGGTCTTGCGTGATCAGGACAAACCGGTACTGTTTATAGGGTTCATTGATCCGCAGAGCACTCTCATAATACGCAAAATACCTCGTTTGTTGTACAGGTTTCATCTCCTGCCAGTGTCCATCCCCATTCACAATCGTCCAGAGCAATACCTTTTTCACGGGATGGTTTTTGCCGAGTCTCATACGAATAAAAACCGTTTCCCCTACTTTTGGGGTGGTGGAGGACACATAGTCTCTCGTCACATCTGAAAAAACCAGCTTTTTCCAATCCATAGACACTCCTCGTACATATCATAGAGAAAAAACGAGAAAAAAGCAATTCTTTTGAAGCTATTACCATGTTTCAGTTTTTGTTGTCTCTTGTACTGATTTTTGGGTTTTTTGGCTGTAAAAGGGAAAGAGCCTCTCATACCCGTCCCCTTTTACCTTGTTTCAGCGAAATGCCATTGCATGGTGGCCGAAAGGCATGTGGGTATAACCATGTTTCAGTTTGAAAAAAGGCTTTTTGCCTGACGAAGACTGTAACAAGGAAATAGCCCCGTTGGAAAGCTCTCAAGTATCCAGGGTTTCGTCATCCTGAATATCCTGTTTTGCAGTCTGGTGAGGTCTTTGGGGAGTGAACAGGATGGGAGGGATATTCGTAGGCTATGAGATTTTTGCCCGGGGAGACAGATAGCATTTTACCATATCACACCGCTCATATAGCCTACCACCTGATGGTTGTCTCCTGAGACCATACCAGAGTGACGGTAGATGAGGTTTTTGGCTTGGGTCCTCCCCAGATCCCGTGCCAGCTCCATAATCACAAGAAGAGGAAAAATCCCACACGCCTCCACCAGTCCTGCAAGGGCATCTTTCATCAACGAAGCACTATCCATCTTGACAAAATGCCTGATGAGGCGTTTGTCCATCTCTATGGCCTCCTTGTCAGAATGGTAGTGGGAGAGATCGGTTGATACCACATAGAGGATTCGCTCATTTCTCTGACGATGGACATGGGCGAGGATCCTGGCGATATCCTTGATGCTCTGGGGAGAGAGTGAACCGAGAAGGATAGGAACAATATGAAACTCCCCCTCAATGATTTCTTTTAAGAAAGGGAGCTGGGTTTCGAGACAATGTTCCCTCTCATGGGCGGCTGAAAGATACGAAAACAGATGGGGATCCTCTTCAATCAGGGCAGCGTTGTAGTCCTGCTGGACATCTATTTCTCCCAGAGGCGTCTGAAAGGAAACCGCCGGGGATAGTGCCCCACCCTCAAAATTCACATAGTGGCTTGGTCCAAGGAGAACGACCACATCCCAGTTGGTATGCTCGATGAGTTTATAACCATAGGCTGCCACCTGGCCTGAGTAAACATAGCCTGCATGAGGAGACACGAGAGCAAGAGGTAGACCAATCTTGGGCTGCAGTTCCTGGATGAGTTGTTCGTCCACATTGGCCAGAAACTCGTTTACCATTGCCTTGAGATGAATCTTGTCCCCCGGATAAAAGAGATGGGCAACCGCTGGTTTTCTTACCTCTCTCATATCATCCCTCCTTTTATCGAAGAATTCTATCGATACAACGAAGTATGTCGGTAAGTTGTATCACATCCTCTTCCGTATGAAACAGAGAAAAACTTATCCGCAGGGTACCAGAAGGAAAGGTGCCCAGCTTCTTGTGGGCAAGTGGGGCACACTGTAACCCTGCCCTCGTGGCGATGTCATACTCGCCATCGAGGATGGTTGCCAGGTCCTGAGGACTGGCCAGGGGATGGGTGAGACTTACCACACCAACCCCTTCATTTGGTCTGTACCAGGTAAACGCTGTTTTTTCAATCCCTGTGGCAAAGGTGGCCAGTAGCCGCTGGTCATGCGAGAAACTCTTTTGTCTGGAGACCCATCGTATGCCAGCCAGGAGCCCTGCTATACCGGGGAGATTGGGGGTACCAGCCTCAAGTCGAAAAGGCATCTCCCGCGGTTGAAGGGGTTCTTCGGAGAGATAGCCTGTCCCTCCCACACGCCACGGCTCAAGCTCCACCCCCTCACCAAGGACAAGAAACCCCACCCCCATAGGTCCGTAGAGGTGTTTGTGCCCTGTACCAGCGATGATATCAATTGCTCCCAGTGTTACAGGCAGTATCCCGGCACTCTGAGAGACATCGACGAGAACGAGGGCACGGCTCTTTCGTTTGATGGCCTGGCCTATAGCCTCCACAGGGAGAATCATACCAGTCACATTGGAGACATGGTTGAGACACACCAGACTCGTCCGTTCATCAAGATGGGGGATAAAATCCTGAGGGGTATAGTTTTCCCCTTCGGGGCAGACAACCTTTACCTCGATGATGCCTTTTTTTTCGAGTTCAAAGAGGACCCTGAGAACGGCGTTGTGTTCATACACCGTGGTGAGCACACGGTCACCAGGTTTCACCCATCCCTTGATGGCTATATTGATGGCATCCGTAGCATTGAGGGTAAAGATGACATTGCTCTCATCACCACACCCAAAAAGCGTGGCAAGCTCACGTCTCGTAGTGTCAACGAGAGCCTCTGCCTCTCGGGCGAGACGGTGTCCACCCCTGCCGGGATTGGCAGCGTACAGTGTCAGGCACTGCTGAACAGCCTCGATAACCTCGCGTGGTTTGGGAAAGGTTGTGGCAGCATTATCAAAATAGGTATTCATCGCTTTTTCCTTCCTATTTACGATACAGGGGACCACACTTTTTTGTCAATCTTTTGAGAGAGGACAAAACGGTTTTCTCTCATTTCCCAGATATCAATGGCAGGCGGGATCTCTTCACCGCGTGTACATACACAGGCCTTGTGCAACGGAAAAACATCCGAGAGATGAAGGGGAAAAAGATGCCATCCTCCATCCGGCGAGTGGAGATAGCCGTTTTCGTCTATCATGGAAAACGAGGAAAGCCTTGTTCGTATACCTATACCTATGGCTTTGAGATAGGCCTCCTTGGCCGTCCAGATGTCATAGAACCTCTCTGCCCAGTCGAGAGATGCCCAGGCCTGTTCACGAGGATGGAAGTAGCGTTTGGCTAGTGATGCATACTCCCTCACACGACAAAACTCCACATCAACCCCAATCTTGTCCTCAGCCACGGCAAACAAAACCATTCTCCCGCTATGAGCGAGATTGACATGGGTATGGGGATGCGAGGCAAGAAAGGGCTTATCATAGGTGTCGCGTGCCCACTGGATGGGTTCTCGAAGCCTTGTCTGGAGAAGCATTGTTGTCCAGTCCCTGGCTATGCGAGACACCTCGGTACGTTTCCTTTCCTCAGGGAGGAGCAGAAGATTTATCTCCACGTCTTGTCCCCCAACAGAAGAAAGAGTTTCTGCCACTGGTCTACGGTTATCTCCTCGGGACGACTATGCTCACCAATCCCCAGCAAGCGAAAAGCCTGGAGGAGAGTCTCTCCCTCTTGTATCCGTTTGAGGTTGTTGAAGAGGGTTTTTCTCTTGGAACCAAAGGCTTCGAGAAGGAAGGAACGAAATGCTTGCTGGAGTTTTTCATAGTGTTGTGGGGAAGTTTCCATCACGGCTTCTCTTTTGTGGAGGCGTATGACCACGGAATCCACGGAAGGGACAGGGAAAAAACACCCCCGTGGAACTGAAAAAAGCCGTTTCACCTCAAGAAAACTCTGGATGAGAATCGCAAACACCCCATAGGTTTTTGCTCCTCTGGGGGCGGTCATCCGCTCGTAAAACTCCTTTTGTACCATGACGATGCCGTCCTCAAAACAGGGTATATCAATAAAACGACGGAGAGCCTCACCAGAGATACTGTAGGGGAGATTAGAGAGGAAAAAGAGGTGTTTCTCTCCGAGACTCTGGATATCAAAGGTAAGAAAATCTCCCTCAATAAAACTTACTGCCGGGTCGTCGACCAGGGACCTCACAAGCTCAAAGATACCGTGGTCTATCTCCAGGGCATACACCCTTCTCGGGGGCAAAAGGATAGTCAAGGAACCAAGACCACACCCCACCTCAAAGACAGGGATGTCATGAGGCACCATCGTAGCGATGCGAGACGCCATTGCTCGGTCAATGAGATAGTTCTGCCCACGAGACCTGACAAGCCATAGCCCATTCTCCTCTAAGACACGCTGAACCTCAGTATATCGATGGGGATTCCAGGTCATTCCCGTTCGATACCCAGACGCTTTTCAATCTCACCGACCCGCTTGACCAGATCAGGAAGCCGGAGTTGAGCCGCCAGGATGCGCTTCTGCTCCATGAAATCCCTGGCAGGTGTGCCAAAGAGGATCTTGCCCGAGGGGACCTCTTTGTCCTCGATGCCGCTCTGTGCCATAACGACCACACGGTCTCCGATCTTTACATGATCGGCCACGCCAACCTGACCGGCGAGGATACAGCCCTCTCCCAGCGACGTACTCCCCGCAATACCCACCTGAGCCACAATGATAGAATGTGCCCCGATATGAACATTGTGGGCTATCTGAACGAGGTTGTCGATCTTGACATCGTCCTCGATAACGGTTTCCCCAAGGGCGGCTCTATCCACAGTGACACACGCCCCTATTTCTACATCATTCCCGATACGGATACGCCCAATTTGGGGGATCTTGGCGTTTTTTCCATCGTGAACCACATACCCAAAACCATCGCCACCAATCACCGTGTTGTGATGGATGATTACCCTATCCCCTATGGTGGTGAGGTCATCGATCTTGACACCACTTTTGATGATACAGTTGTTTCCGATGCGGGATCCCTTCCCCACAAAAACGTGAGAGTAGATCACCGTGTTGTCACCGATTTCCACACCTTCCATGATACAGGCGAACGGAAGAATGGTCACGTTTTTCCCCAGCCTGGCGGTGGGGTGGACATATGCCTGAGGGGAAATCCCTACCTCATACGGCTGATAGGGCGAGAACCACTCCACAACCAGAGAAAAAGTATATTTTGGTTCCTTGGCTACGAGAAAGGGCTTGGTAAGTGTCACCCCCTCTGGAACGATAAAGGCGGCGATGACCGAGTTTTCTGCTTCGGTTGCCATGCGCTTGTTTTCAATAAATCCGATGGTCTTGGGGGCTGGATGATCGAGCCCTGATACCCCCTCTATCTCAATATCCTCTCCCTGATAGGAAAGCCCAAGACGACTGGCGATTTCTGATAGTTTCATGCTCTGCCTCCTGTCTTTATTCTCTTTGATCATGCTGAGCGATTTCTCGTATGGTGCGAGCCCATTGTTGGGCTCTCTTTGCCTGTTCGTCCTTGTTTCGATGCCACAATGGTTCAACAAACCCCTTGATGTCCAAGACAGAAGATTCCACGAGTTGTTTTCGTAGCCGTTTCTCAATCGAACCAGGGCCTCCTGCATGACAATAAAAACAGGCTACTTTTTTGCCTCTGAGGTTATGCATCTGAAAAAAGGTATTAAAAGCTGGTGCCCATGTCCCGGCCCATACTGGTGTCCCCAGAAAAAGAAGATCATACTCGGCTATCTCGTGTTTGAGGGGAGCAAGTTCAGGTTCCTCTCTCATGACGGCGGCTTTTCCGTTCCATACGTACTTCATGAGTCCCTTGTGATGTTTTTCCTGGAGGACGGTCAGGGTCTCAATCTCGGCACCAATTGCTTCGGCGATGGCTTTTCCTATAAAGGCTGTATTGCCATCGTACGAATACAATACCACCAAAACACGCATAGAGACTCCTTTTTTCCTGTATTCATCTTAGGGGAAACGAGGAAAAAAGTCAAATGTTTCTCCATGCTTAGGATGTGCATTTTGCCAGTGTCCTTCCAAATCAAAAAAGGAATATTTCTCCAATTTTGAAAATAGCCTCTTTAAAGCGCTTCGTAGGGGTGAGCCATCTCACGGTTTATGGTGTTGTTGTCCTTGTCAACATACCACTCCGAAAGCTTGTTGAATTCTTCTAGCGTTTGTGTTTTCTTGCGCTTCATATAAAATAACAACTGTTTCTGAAAGGTTTGAAAGGCTCTTTCTACTTTGTCTTTTCCCTGGGGCTTATAAGGTCGTGTGTTGATAACCTGGACTCTTCACTCTTCTCAAGCCTCGTGTCGGGAAATTTTTCCAGGTTCTTTCTTGGAGAAAGATATGTGTTTTTATTATTTTAATGACAGCTTTTACCTTTTGACAGTTATTCTTGTGATTTTCCCATCCTGGTGAAACTGTAACAGGGAAATAGCCTACTCTACCAGAAAAACCGTTTTGAGGTCTGTGTAAGAAGCATAGACAGGGAAATCTCCTCCGAAAATTTGAGCAAGAGTTGGCTGTTTCCTTTTTGCAGTTTGGAAGGCTGTAAAAGGGAAATGGCCAGGTGTGGCAAGGGTGTATTTGTGGGTATCTAACCTATTCATCCTGGGAAAAGACGAAATTTTCCTCTAGAGCTATAACTATCTTTCAGTTTTTTGTCAGCCCTTGTGCTGTTTTTTTTTGTTTGTTGGGGCTGAAATAAGGAAATAGCTTTCGTGCAAAGGTCTCAAATTGGGTTTCTTTTTTTTAAAATTTTTCTGGAAATATTGCATTTTTTTGCTGGTTATGGTACCATAAAGCATGGCAAAAAAGAAAAAAACTTTCATCCTTGATACGAATGTGGTGCTTTACGATCCCATGGCGATCTTTTCCTTTCAGGAGCATGATGTGGTGATTCCCATCACGCTACTGGAAGAGGTGGACAACTTTAAAAAGGGAAATGAGATTATTCATTTCAATGCCCGTCAGTTTAGTCGTGAGCTGGACGAGATTTTCAAGGAAGTCTCTCTCGGTAAACCTGCCAAACTCCCCACGGGAGGAACGATTCGGATCGAAACCCGAGTCTATCCCCCTGAGTCTCTGAGAGAGGTTTTCTGGGAGGATAAACCGGATCACCGCATTCTGGCATGTGCGTACTTTCTGGCTCGGGAGATTACCACCCCTGTCATCATCGTTTCCAAGGATATCAATCTCCGTATGAAGGCGAGAGCGATGGGGATACTGGCCGAGGACTACGAGACAGGCAAGGTCAAAAACATCGAAGAGCTCTACACGGGTAAAAGAACCATCGAAAATGTGGATGAGACCCTTCTCTACACCCTTCAAAAAGAGAAAAATCTCCCCCCGGAGTTTCTCACTGTCGATCCACCACCACTTCCAAACGAGTTTTTTGTCCTGAGAAACCATCAAAAAAGTATTCTTGCTACTTATTCGCCGTTTTTGCCGGGATGGAGACTCATTGAGAAGCATGCCTATTATGGTATATCTCCGAGAAACGCCGAACAGGCATTTGCCCTGCATGCCCTCACTGATCCCAATATCCAGCTCGTCACCCTGGCGGGCAAGGCAGGTACGGGCAAAACCCTCATGGCTCTCGCTGGAGCACTCTCCTGTGCGGGGGGGTATCGTCAGATTCTTTTGGCACGCCCTATCATCCCCCTCTCCAATCGGGATATGGGGTATCTCCCCGGATCCATAGAAGAAAAACTCGATCCCTACATGCAACCACTGTATGACAACCTGGCGGTTATCCAGCATCAGTTTGACGAGGAGAGCAAAGAGGCAGCCGAGCTTGAGGCTATGCTCGATGACGAAAAACTCAAGATCACCCCACTCGCCTATATCCGTGGGCGGAGTCTGCCCAGGCTCTACTTCATCGTCGATGAGGCGCAGAATCTCACTCCCCACGAGGTGAAAACGATCATCACCCGTGCTGGTGAGGGGACAAAGATTGTTTTCACCGGTGATCCCTACCAGATAGATACCCCGTATCTAGATTCTCGGAGTAATGGGCTCTCCTTTCTCATTGATAGGATGAAGGGGGTTTCTCTCTATGCCCACGTTACCCTGGAGAAGGGGGAACGCTCGCTTCTCGCTGAGGTGGCGTCGAACCTGTTGTGAGGGGAGTGTGTATGATTCAGATGGGGCGAGGCTGGGTTTTTCTTTGACAGGGGGGACTTTTTTGATGATCCAACACTAACTTAGGATGTTTTCTTGAGAGACTGGAGCAATGCCTCAATATCCGCAGGTAGTGGGACAGTAAACTCGAGCGACTCTCCGGTCACAGGATGGGAAAACGCAAGATACTTTGCGCAGAGGGCGATACCTGTGAGGGGGTATTTCTGAGAATTTCGGGAGTAGAGGGGATCACCGGCCACGGGATGTCCGAGAGAGGCCATGTGGACACGGATCTGGTGCGTACGACCGGTAAAGATCTCTACCTCGACATACGCATGTTCTCGAAGATACTCAAGCACTCGATAGGCTGATCGGGCTGGTTTTCCATTGGGGACGATGGCCATCTTTTTCCGATCATGAGGACTTCTTCCGATAGGAGCATCGATGGTTCCTTGTGCTGGGGGATGACCCTTGACGATGGTGTGGTAGATTTTTCGGATTCGATGGTGTTTGAAGTCTTCGGTGAGTTTGTGGTGGGCTTCGTCTGTGAGGGCAACAATCATGAGACCCGAGGTATCCTTGTCTAGACGATGGACAATTCCGGGACGCTCCTCTCCACCTACGGATGAGAGGTTGTCCTGAAGGGCATAGAGGAGCCCATGCACCAGGGTGCCTCTCGTATGCCCCTTGGCTGGGTGAACCACGATGCCAGCAGGTTTGTTGATCACGGTGATGTGGTCATCCTGATATAGGATTTGAAAATTGACTGGTTCGGGGATGAGTTCGGATGGCTCTGGTTCGGGAATATCGATAGTGATTGTTTCTCCCGGAGTGACGGTATAACTGAGTTTTTGTGGTTTGCCGTTGACCAGGATGGGGATCTCCTGGGACTTGAGTCCGCTTCGGGTTATGGGGTAGCCCTCTTTCTGGAGATAATCAGCAACGATCCTGTCAAGTCGTCCCTCATCGACAGCGAGAAACTCGACACGTGTGGGCATTTTAGAGGCGAACCTCTCTATCTTGCCACATGAGACCAAGCTGACCACAACCAGCAGCTATAGTCTTGCCACGGCTTTTGCGTAGGGTGGCGTGAATTCCAGCATCCTGGAGAAAACGAAAGAATGTCTGAACTCTCCCTTTTGAGGGACTTTCAAGCTCCACTCCAGGAACAGGGTTGTAGGGGATGATATTGAGCACATACTTAAAGGGGAGAAGAAGTTTTCTCAGCCCCTCGACATCCTCAAGTCGGTCGTTTACCTGAGCAATCAAAATATACTCAAACGTGATTCGTCTCCCTGTGGTATCCTGATACTCGCGCAACACCTCCATCAGATCATCGAGAGAGTTGGACCGGGAAATAGGCATGAGTCGTTCTCTTCCCATCCGAAAGGGGGAATGTAGAGATACCGCCAGCCGTACAGGCTGATTCCATTCTGTAAAACGGCGAATACCCTCGAGAATACCGGCCGTGGAAACCGTGATATGGCGGTAACCGAGGTTGTATCCCTTGGGGTAGGTGAGGGTGATGATAGACTGTTTTACCGCATTCCAGTTGAGGAAGGGTTCTCCCATTCCCATGAAGACGATATTGGAGATCTTTCGAGGGGTAGGTATGGTGAGCCCGAACAATCCGGGATGTTCCTGAATGAAGCGTTCGGCGAGGATTACCTGTGCTAGGATTTCGTCCACCTCCAGATTGCGGGCAAATCCCAGCTTGCCTGTGGCGCAGAAGACACAACCCAGTGGACATCCAGCCTGACTGGAAACACAGAGGGTGAGGCGTTTGCGAGGGTCTTCGGTTTCCTCTGTGGCTTCGTCCTGTTTGAGGATCACGGTCTCAATGTGATGGCTATCCAGGGTTTCAAAGAGAAGTTTGACGCTTTCGTTTTCTTCGATGCTGTCGATAAGTGTCAGTGGCAAGAGCACCAGATCCTCAGAGAGTTCGTCTCGCCATTTCTGGGGGAGGTCGGTCATTTTCTGGATATCGGTGACAAACTTGGTCCATACCCAGGTCCATATCTGGTTGGCTCGATGCGGGGGCTGACCTAGCTCGTTCATGTGTTGTCTGAGTTCTTCCAGAGAGAGAGAAAGCCAGCGCTTCATTATCCCTGCCTCCAAACCTTTGATGCTTCGATAGATTTTTGGTAGTGAGTGGTATAGTCTTCGTGAGAACGGCGGATGACCTCATGAGCTTCGTTCTTTCCATAGACGTGGGTGATTTCACAGCGATTGTCGGTATTGTCGGGAGCGTTTTTGTAGGTGAGGAAGTAATGAACAATACGATCAAGGAGCAGGGGTGGAAGATCGTAAATATCCTGGTAACTATCATACACAGCATCTTTGAGAAGAACCGCTACAATCTTGTCATCAGCCTCTCCATGGTCGATCATTCGAATGCCTCCGATTGGTCTGGCGTGGAGGAGGATATCCCCGTGAAATAGATTCTTTTCAGAGAGTACGCAGATGTCAAGGGGATCCATGTCTCCCACGATGCCTGTTCGGTTGGTTTTTTCCTCACAGAAGGCAGCCGTTTTTTCTGCACAGAGGGTTTGGGGGATGAAGCCATATAACATAGGGGGGACACTTGAGTAGAGCTGAGGTCTATCGACCTTGAGGATGCCTGTTTCCTTGTCAAGTTCGTATTTTACCGTATCTGAGGGGACGAGTTCTATATAGGCGGGAACAATGTTTGGGGCATCGTTTCCGATATGAATGCCATGCCATGGATGGGCTCGAAAAACACAATAGGGGGTGAGTTCTTTCAATGGATGCTCCTTCTTTCTTTTAGATTTGGAAAACGCGTGTATTAGTTTAAGGAGGAGATGAAGAAAAATCAAATAGAGGGGAGAGGGTGGAGGGGCTGTCCCAAAAGTCCTTTTTTGAGAATTTTTCTTCTGCTTTTCTGCCTTTTTTAAAACAAAAAGACTGAGCTATCTGCTTATATAGAAATAAATTGAGACCTTTGAACGAATCAGAGAACA
>FWWL01003383.1_pt1 | contig 29312 bp, 25 predicted proteins | sample 2228331 | NCBI WGS metagenome assembly FWWL01 (sample SAMEA103939775, study PRJEB20133) | metagenome
CTGTATCCCGCAGGAGTTGAAAGGGGTCCACCGATACCGGCCGTTTGGTGATGGTCTGAAAGGGCAACGGGGTGACGAAACGGGTGGCCGCCTCGGTCATGATCACATCCACCACGGCACCGGCCTGCACCAACTTGCTGCACAGGTCCACGGCCTTGTAGGCGGCGATGCCGCCCGTCACCCCCAAGACGATGTTGGCCCCTCGCAGAATCATCTTCCCCCCTCGTTCAAGAGATAGATCATGCGCAGGCCCTTGAGGGTCAGCCAGGGATCCACGATCTCGATGACCTTGGTCTCTTGGGCCACCACCCCAGCCAAGCCGCCCGTGGCGATGACACGCATCTCGGGCCCCAATTCGGCCCGAAAGCGGACCACCATCCCCTCCACCAACCCCACATAGCCGAAAAAGATGCCGGAGCGCATGGAATCCACCGTGTTGGTGCCGATGGCATGGGCCGGGCGCTGCAGATCGATCCGTGGCAGCTTGGCCGTGCGCTGAAAGAGGGCCTCGGCGGCCACCCTGATCCCCGGCGCAATGGCCCCGCCCAAGTACTCCCCCTTGGCCGAGATGGCATCGAACGTGGTGGCGGTGCCAAAATCCACAATGCAGGCCGGCCCGCCGTAAAGGCGGAACCCCGCCACGGCGTTCACCACCCGGTCGGCGCCCACGTCGCGGGGATTATCGTAGCGGATGGGCACGCCGGTCTTGATACCGGCGCCCACCACCAGGGGCTCCACCCGCAGATATTGGCGCAACATCTCGATAAACGTATCGGTGAGGGGCGGAACGACGCTGGCCAGGGCGATGCCATCCACATCGCTGGCCTGGAATCCCTGGAGGGCCATCAAGTTCAGCAGGAGCAGGCCGTATTCATCGGGCATCTTTTGATGGTCCGTGCTGATGCGCCAATGGGTGACCAGCTCCTCGCCGCGATACAAGCCCATGACAATGTTGGTATTGCCAATATCCACGCACAGCAACATGAAGACACCTCCTCATCCAACACCTAACCAGTGGGGTTGGCCCCCGGCTCGGCATCGGGGACCACCCGCCAAAAGCCCAGCTCCTGGCGAAATTGAGCCGTCTGTTCCTCCGAGAGGCGCACATAAATGGCCTCCGCCGTGGCCGCCACCGGCTGGGTCAGGCGGGGCCGTGCGGCGGGAACCGTCTCGGCCGGCCACGGCGGGAGCGGCGTCTGCCCGCGCAACTCGCTCCAAACCCACAAACCGCCGAGAATGATCCCCGCACCCAGGCAGATCTGGCGTCCCCCCACGGCCGGTTCCCCCTTGCGTTCCCCATCGCCCGGTCCCACCGGCAGCCGTCGGCCGTCCGACGAGCGGATCACGCCGCGGGCGGCGGATACTTCCGCTCGTTTTTGACCATTTTGGCCTGCACGGCCGCCGTCAGGTCGATCCCCGTATGCACGCTCAGCAGAAACAGGATGTTCGCCACATCGGCCAGCTCGTCGGCGATCGCCTCCCGCTGCCGGGGATCTGCCGCCGCTTGGTACGACTCCTCCGGCGTCAGCCAGCGGAACAGCGTGCACAGCTCGCCGACTTCGCTAGCCAGGGCCATCGCCAGGTTTTTCGGCGAGTGGTACGGTTCCCAACCCCGCACGGCGGCAAACTGCCGGATCGCCTCCTTCAACGCGGCGATCGGCGTCGTGACATCGCTGGCCGGATGATCCATCGCCCTCTGACGCCACGGTTGCCGTGGCCACCCTCTATTCCTAAGGATGGTCCCCCTGTGACCCCCTCATTGGCTCCCACGGAGCGGCAACCTGTATATCCTGCGGTCAGGGCTTGTCAACCGGAGCCGTCACCCCCGTCGGCCAGCAATCGTTGAACGAAGTAATACCAAAATCCCTGAAAACTGGGGCCGCCGCAGACGGTACAATGACTGTGAAAGACTTGGACGAGTGGGCGGGGCAGAATCGGCTTGCGCAGGCGTATGCTGTTAAGGATGGCGGCGAGCTTGGCCCGCCGCACCGATCCGCCGAACCATAGGGACTATCCATGACCGCAACGACGACCGGCGCCGCCGTATCGGATCAGGAAAAAACCGGCCTGGGCAACTACTTCATCGCCAACTATCCGCCGTTTTCGTTCTGGCGGAAGGAGTGGGTGGCAGCGGCGATCGAAGCGTTGCACCGGCCGCCGCAGCCGGGAGTGCCGCTGGGGCTGTACATCCACATCCCCTTTTGCCGCAAACGTTGCAAGTTCTGCTATTTCCGCGTCTATACCGACAAAAATGCCCGCGAGATCGAGACTTATCTGGACGCCTTGGTCCGCGAAATCGAGCTGTTGAGCCAGACCGCGTGCGTCGGCGGCCGACCCCTCGATTACGTCTATTTCGGCGGCGGCACGCCATCGTATCTGAGCGCGGCCCAACTGGACCACCTGATGCGGCGGCTCCGGGCGATCCTGCCGTGGGACGCCGCCCGCGAGGTGACCTTCGAATGTGAGCCAGGCACCCTGCAAAAACACAAGCTGGAGACGCTCCGCCAGCACGGCGTGACCCGCCTGAGTTTGGGTGTCGAAAACTTCAAGCCGGACATCCTGCAATTCAACGGCCGGGCCCACTCGGAAGAGGAAATCTACCGCGCCTACGCCTGGGCCCGCGAGCTGGGCTTTCCGCAAATCAACATCGACCTGATCGCCGGCATGGTCGGCGAGGACTGGGATAACTGGAAACGGTGCGTGGCCCGGACCATCGAGCTGGCCCCCGATTGCGTGACCATCTATCAGATGGAATTACCTTATAATACGACGTTTTCCAAAGTGATCCGCGACGCGGCGACCAACGGCCATCCCGGCGATGGCCGTACCGAGCTGCCCCTGACCGACGCCCCGCCCGGACTGAGCCTGGAGATTGCCGACTGGCCGACCAAGCGGGCTTGGGTCAAGTACGCCTTCGCCGAGCTGGAGCGGGCCGGCTACACCGTTACCAGCGCCACCACCGCCGTGCGGGATCCGGCCCGCATCCGCTTCGTCTATCGCGAAGCCCTCTGGCGCGGCGCCGACATGTTCGGCACCGGCGTCGCCTCGTTTGGTCACATCAACGGTGTGCACGTCCAGAACGTGGACACCTGGGAACAGTACATCGGCATGCTGCAGGCCGGGCAACTCCCCTTCGGGCGGGCCTTCGTCACCACCGAACGGGACCGGCTAGTGCGGGAAGTCGTCCTGCAGCTCAAGACCGGCCGCCTCGACGCGGAATACTTCCGCCGCAAATACGGCGTGGACATCCGGGACGCTTTCCACGCCGTCTGGGAGCGGCTCGAGCAGCAGGGCTATCTGACTGTCCGCCCCGCCGGCATCGAGTGCACGCGGGACGGCCTGATTCAAATTGACCGCCATCTGCCGCTGCTGTTCGACCCGCAGTATGTGAGCGCCCGTTACACCTGAGGCCGTCCATCGGGCCATCCTATACGCAGTCGGTAAGGGAAGCCGTCTGTACCCCCCGCTGTGGCCGCCACCGCAACCCCTACTGTGGCCACCAGCAAGTCCACCACCCCCAACCACCTGTCAACCATTACCCATCATCCATTGCCGCATGGGTCATCTCATCATCGTCGGAGAACATGGCCGGCGTAAAGGCCAATGCCGCTTTCCGGCCGCGGCCGACCTTGTGGCCGGTCACCCGCTTCATCCCGAATTCTCGCAGATTTCATCGTCGCCGGCCGCACGTGGCCGCCGGATTTGCTAGAAAAACCGTGTGGCCGCCGCCCCTGCGGAGGGTGATGAGTTGTATCTGGTTATACGACAACAACTTTGGGAAGGCGACGTGGCCGAAAAAGTTCGCATTTTATTTGTATGCGTCGAGAATTCCAACCGCAGCCAGATGGCCGAAGCGTTTGCCCGCATGCTGGGCGGGGAGCGGGTAGAGGCCTACTCGGCGGGGAGCTGTCCGTCCGGGCAGATTAACCCGCGGGCCGTCGCAGCGATGGCCGAGCTGAGCTATGACCTCAGCACTCACCGATCCAAAAGCATCAACGAGTTCGACGGCCAAACCGTGGATGTGGCCGTCACCATGGGTTGCGGCGACGCCTGCCCGCGGGTGCAGGCCCGGCAGCGGCTCGACTGGCAGATCCCCGACCCGCGGGAACTGCCGCCGGATCAGTTCCGCACGGTCCGCGACCTCATCGCCGCCCACGTCCGACAACTGCTGGAACAGTTAGGAATCACTCCGAAGGTTTTTGAGCTGGACGCCGCCGCCCACGGGTCCGCCGATTGCTCAAAAACACATCAGTCAAATTGATGTGAAAGTATCAAGTATGACATCGCCGCAACAATCAGCATGATGCACATGTTGAGCGATTGAATTCACATCCCCCGCCCCTATTCATTGGTCAATTGGTCAATCAGCAATCGGGGCCACAAACAGGGCAAAACGGGGCCTTACTCTGGCCCCGGCAAGTGACGAAAGAGGTTGGCCATTTCGAGTGCGGCGGCGGCGGCATCGGCCCCCTTGTTGCCGGCTTTGCCCCCGGCACGGTCCAACGCCTGTTCGAGCGTGTCACAGGTCAACACGCCGAAAATCACCGGCACGCCGCTATCTAATGCCGCGCGGGCGATCCCCTGGGCGGCGGCGGCGGCGACGTACTCGTAATGGTCCGTTTCCCCGCGAATGATGCACCCCAGGCAGACCACCGCCGCATACCGTCCGCTGCGGGCCAACCGCAATGCAGCGACCGGAATCTCAAACGAGCCGGGGACATAAACCACATCGATGTCGTCCGGACCGACGCCGTGCCGGCGAAACGTCTGCACCGCGCCGGCGAGCAGACGCTCCACCACCAGCTCGTTGAACCGGGCCGCGACCACCGCGAACCGGCCGGACACGCCGCTCAGTCCCCCCTGGTAGTCCATCGCCGTCCGTCCCGCCCTCGGCCCCGGGTCTGCCGCGTGCGTTACAACGTCACGCTGCGGAGGAACTCCTCGTTCGTCTTATATTTCTTCAACTGTTTCAGTAACAGCTCCATCCCCTCGACCGGGTTCATGTCCGCCAGCACGCGGTGGAGGATGTAGATCAGCCGCATCTCCTCCTCGCTGCGGAGCAGCTCCTCCTTGCGGGTCCCGGAGCGGTTGACGTCGATCGCCGGGTAAATCCGCCGGTCGACCAGCCGCCGGTCCAGGTGCAGCTCCATGTTGCCGGTGCCTTTGAACTCCTCGAAGATGACCTCGTCCATCTTCGAGCCGGTGTCGATCAAGGCGGTGGCCAGGATAGTTAGCGAGCCGCCTTCTTCGATGTTGCGGGCGGCACCGAAGAAGCGTTTGGGCTTGTGCATGGCGGTGGCTTCCAGGCCGCCGGACAGGAGCTTGCCGGAGCCAGGGGCCAGGGCGTTGTAGGCCCGGGCCAGGCGGGTAAGCGAGTCGAGCAGGATCACCACGTCGTTGCCATATTCGACCAGCCGTTTGGCCTTCTCGATCACCATTTCGCTGACCTGAACGTGGCGGTCCGGCGGCTCATCGAAGGTACTGGAGATCACCTCCACCTTCGGCCCGACCACCGTGCGGCTCATGTCCGTCACTTCTTCGGGCCGCTCGTCGATGAGCAGGACGATGACGTAGCATTCCGGGTGGTTACGGATGATGGCGTTGGCGATTTTCTGCAGCAGGATGGTCTTGCCCGTGCGCGGCGGGGCGACGATCAGGCCCCGCTGCCCCTTGCCGATCGGCGTGATCAGGTCGATGACCCGCGTGTTGTATTCCTGCGGATCGGTCTCCAGCTTGAGCCGCTGCGTGGGATGGAGGGGGGTGAGGTCTTCGAAGAGGACTTTCTGGGCCAGCAGCTCGGGGGCCTGGTAGTTGATCGCCTCGATCCGCAGCAGGGCGAAGTAGCGTTCGTTTTCCTTGGGCGGGCGGGTCTGGCCAGCGACGATCGCCCCGGTCCGCAGGCCGAAGCGGCGGATCTGGGACGGCGAGATGTAAATGTCATCCGGGCAGGGCAAGTAGTTGTAATCCGGGCTTCGCAGAAAGCCGAAGCCGTCGGGCAACACCTCGAGGGTCCCCTCGCCGAACATCAGGCCGTTGGCCTTGGTCAGCTCCTTGAGGATGCGGTAGACCAGGTCCTGCTTTTTCAGGCCGATGTATTCGTCGCGGGGAATGCCGACCTCGCGGGCGGTCTTGTGGAGCTGCGGGATGGTCATGTGCTGCAGCTCGCTGATGTAGGTGTTGCCGCGTTTGATCTGTTCGAAGCGGAGGTTGGTTTCGGCGTCGAAGCCGTGCTCGTCGGGGTCGATGGGGGGGATAGTGTCCGCTTGCGGCGACGGGGCGTTCGCGGCCGGGCCGTCTTGGGGAGTGGGGGCTGTGGCGGGGGGGGCCGCGGCGTCGGCGGGTGCATTCGCGACGGCGTTGTTAGCGCAAGTCATTGTTTCAGTTACAGTTACGGCGCTTTCGGTCGTCGCGGCGGCCGGCTCCGCAGCAGCTTCTACTACCAACGGAGCGGTATCGCCGGACGCGATCCGGGTCGAGTCCGCGCTCGGCAAGGGATGCGGCCGGTCCGGCAGTTCGTCGGTCAGGCTTGCGGCGGGGGCTTGTTGAGACGGCGTCGCAACAACAGCTGTGTCGTTACCAGTTGCCGCAGGTGCGGCTTCCGGGGTGGTTTGCGGCGTCGCCGGCGGGGGCAGGGGCACCGCTTCCGCCGGATCCGCGGTTTTGCGGCTACGGGTCCGCACAGGTTTAGCAGGCTCGGAACGTGTTTCGGACATGGTCAACCTCATTCCGGCAGGTAGGTAGGCTACGATCCATCACATCCATCGGTTGCCGACGGGAAGCGTGGCCGCCTTCCGAGATCGCCGACAACCGGACAAGATGAGCGGCCCTTCCCTAGGCCGTTCTCCATCCAGTGCATCCATCACCGACGTAAACAGTATATCAAGCGGCGGCCTGTTTGTCGCGACCGCATGGGGTATGCGGCGGCGGAACCGATCTTGCGACGCAGTCCCCGCCGACACCGGAGCCCGCACCGACACCGCCGCGTGCGCGGACACCGTAGGCCGGATCGGCACCGTAGCCGGCAGGGGCATCATGGGCTGCATGCACCGCCAGGACGGAGCGGAATCCCCCAGGCGGCGAGGAGGTGTTCCAGGTCTCGCCGCAATTGCTGGGGGTCGCCGGTGTTGAGCACGACGGCGTCGGCGTAGGCCTTTTTGCGTTCTGGCGGCCACTGGGCGGCCTCGCGGGCGGCGATATCCTGCTCGCTCCAGCCACTGCGGGCCGTCAGCCGCGCCCGCCGTAGCTCCGCCGGGGCGTCGACATACACGATACGATCGACCGGCTCCTGCCAGCCGGCTTCCAGAAGGATCGCCGCGTCGATGACGATAAATGTGGTCTGCGGGTCGCCCTGGCCGCGGGCCAACTCTTCCCGCATCCGGCGTACGATGTACGGGAACACCAGCGATTCCAAGTAGTGCCGTTCCTCCGGCCGGGCAAACACGATCTGGGCCAGGGCACGGCGGTTGACCTCCCCATCCGGCAACAGGACTGCCGGTCCCCAGCGGCGGCGGACCGCCTCCCGGATGTCGGGCTGCCGCAATGCTTCGTGCCCGAGGGCGTCGCCGTCGATGAGCCAGCCGCCAAGTTCCACGAGCAGGCGGGCGGCGGTGCTTTTGCCGGCGCCCAGGGGACCGATCACCGCCACCACCGCCTTGCGGGGCGGGACCGCCGCACCTGCAGCTTGCGACTGACTAACCGACCCCGGCCCGCTAGCGGTTTGGGACTGACCAGCCGACCCCGGCCCGCTAGCGGTTTGGGACTGACCAGCCGACCCCGGTCCGCTAGCGGTTTGGGACTGACCAGCCGACCCCGGCCCACCGGCGGCCGCCGCCTGACCAATGGCATCCGGCTCAGCGGCGGCTACCGGCTCGGCGGCGACCTGGGCGCCGTTCGACGCCGCCGCGGCAGGGGCATAGTCGCTACTCATCGCCGATCTCTTCGACTTCCAGCCAGTTCGGCCCGGCGGCCAGGTCCACCTTCAGCGGCACGGACAGGGGCAAAGCCTGGCTCATCTCCCGCCGCACCAGAGCGGCGACCGGCCGCACCTCCTCCGGCGGGGCCTCCAGCACCAGCTCGTCGTGCACTGTCAGCAGCAGCCGGGCCTGATAGTTGTGCCACTTGAGCTGTTGATGCACCCCCAGCATCGCCCGCTTCAGCAGGTCCGCTGCCGAACCCTGGATCGGCATATTCACCGCCTCCCGCTCGGCGGTGGTCCGGTTGCGGTAGTCGGAATCGGGCCGGATCGCCTCGCGGTTGAAGAAGCGCTTGCGTCCTAGGATGGTCCGGACCATGCCGGTCGCGTGGGCTTCGGCCAGCAGTCGCTGCTGGTAGTCCAGCACCTTGGGGTACCGCTGGAAATAGGCGTCGATGAAGGCTTCGGCCTGGTCGCGGGGGATGCTCAGGCGGTTGGCCAGTCCGGCGGCACTCATGCCGTAGATGACGCCGAAATTGACCGTCTTGGCCACGGCCCGTTGGGCCTTGGTGACCGCGGCGAGGGGCACGTGGAAGATCTCGGCGGCCACGGCGGCGTGGATATCCCGGTCCTCGGCAAAGGCCCGCTGCAGGGCCGGATCGCCGCTGAAGTGGGCCAGCAGGCGCAGCTCGATTTGCGAATAGTCGGCGCTGATCAGCAGCCATCCTCGTCGCGGGATAAATGCCTTGCGGAGCTGGGCCCCCTGTTCTGTGCGGGCGGGGATGTTCTGCAGGTTCGGCTCGCTCGAGCTGAGCCGGCCCGTTTCCACCGCCGTTTGATTGAACGAGGTGTGGATCCGCCCCGTCCGCGGATGGACCAGCCGCGGCAGCACATCAACATACGTGTTTTTCAACTTCGTCAGTTGCCGATATTCGATCAGCCGTTTAGGCAATTCATGCCCCAGCGCCGCCAGCTTCTCCAGCGATTCCTGGTCCGTGCTCGGCTCGTTTTTGATCCCCGTGCGGCGTTGCACCGGCAGGTGCAGCTCCTCGAAGAGCACCTTTTGCAGCTCCCGCAGCGAGGCGATGTTGAAGCGGCGGCCGGCCAGCCGGTAGATCTCCTCTTCCTGGCGGGCCAGCTCGCGGTCCATCTCCTTCCCCAGCCGCCGCAGAAACGGCACGTCGATAGCGATGCCGGTCAACTCCATCTCGGCCAACACCTCGATCAGGGGGATTTCCAACTGCTGGTAGAGGGGGAGCAGCTCCTCTGCGGCGAGCCGCTGCTCGAGCAGCTCGGTCAGCCGCCAGGCGGTGTCGGCGTCCTCGGCGGCGTAGTCGCGGACCTGCGGCGGGGGGAGCTGGTCGAGCGTCTTTTGCTTTTTGCCGCTGCCGATCAGGGCGGTGATGGGGATGTTGCGGTGGTGGAGGTAGCGTTCGGTCAGCTCGTCCAGGCCGTGGGAGCGGGCCCCCGGCTCCAGCAGGTAGTGGGCGATCATCGAGTCGCCGGCCACGCCGGCCAGTCGCACGCCGTTGCTGGCCAGCACCATCATGTCGAACTTGATGTTGTGGTTGACTTTGGCGATCGTGGGGTCCTCGAAAATGGGTTGGAGGGACTGCAGCACTTTCTCGGCGGGGAGTATCGCCGCACCGGGCGGGGCCATGACCGGCAGGTAGTAGCCTTCGCCGGGCTGCCAGCAGAAGGCGTAGCCGACGATGGGGTCGCTCAGCGGGTCGAGGCCGCGGGTTTCCAGGTCGCAGGCGAAGCGGCGTTGCCGGCGGAGCTGTTGGAGGAAGTGCTGGAACGCCGCGGGCGTATCGACCAGGCGGTATCCGGCGTAGCTCCAGTCGTCGCCGGGCAGGGGAGCGTCCTCGGCGTCGGCGAACAGGGGGAGCTGCTCGTCGGAGGCGGCGCTTTTGCGGCGACGGGCTGGTGCGGCCTTGGTCGCGGCCCCGCCGGACGCAGTCCCCGTTGCGACGGATGGGCCGGCAGGGGGTGTGGCCGGACGATGGGCGGCGTACTCCCGCCGCACCCGTTCGGCAAACGTCCGGAATCCCAGCTCCTGAAAGATCTCCAGCAGCCGCGGATAGTCCCACTCCCGACGCCGCCACCCTTCCCAGTCCCAGGCGATCGGCACATGACGATCCAGCGTCACCAGTCGCCGGCTCCGCTCCAGGTTGCTGCTGGCGGCGGCCTGGCGGAGCGCTTCCCGCAGTCGCGGACTGCCGGGCAATGATTCAATGTTTTTCAGAATGTTGTCGAGCGTGCCATATTGTTGCAGCCATTTGGCCGCCGTTTTCGGCCCGACGCCGCTGACCCCCGGCACGTTGTCTGAGGCATCGCCGGTCAGGGCCAGATAGTCCACGACCTGCTCTGGGCGGATCCCCCAGTCTCGCTCCAGGGCGGCGGCGTCCAGGATTTCTTCCTCCCCCTTTTTGCGTAACTGAAGAATTTTGATCCGGTCGCTGAGCAATTGCCGGCAGTCCTTGTCGGAGGTGCAGAGGTAGACGTCCAGGCCGCGGGCCGCCGCCGCGGTGGCCACCGTCGCCAAAATGTCGTCCGCCTCGTAGCCCACCTGGCTCAGGAACGGGATACGCATCCCCTCCATGACCTGGTAGATGATCGGCTCCTGGATGAGCAAATCCGGCGGCGGCGGCGTGCGGTGGGCCTTGTAGTTCGGGTCGATCTGCTCGCGGAAGGTCGGCTCCTTGCGGTCGAGTGCGGCGATGAGATAGTCGGCCCCGCGATCGTAAAGGCTTATCAATGCACGGGTTACGCCAAATGCGGCGTTGGTCGGCCGCCCGTCGGGGGCGGTCATCGGCCCGACGCCGTAATACATCTGAAATATCAGACCGTGGGCATCCAGCAGATACATCGTGCCAGCCGATGACGGCCCGGCGGACGCCGCGGCGTGTGCCAACATGTCCATCCCCTCGACCGCCTGTGCGGCGGAATGCCCCCGCCGTTGCGGCTTATGATATACCGGCCCATCCCCCATGGTCGCGGCCAGCTCCGACGACGCCGCCGCCGCAACAAAAAAGCTACACCCGGTCAAAACGTTTGTTAGAATGGGGATGACAAACATGTGAATATCTTCACTTCTCGGCGGGGTGCGATCATGGTCTACGGTCGGACGCTTGTAGCGGCGGTATGGCTGACTCTGGTGTGCAGTTTTGTCACATTGTTCGGGCCGGACCCGACGTATCTCCGTGGCACGGACGAGCCGGACGCCGTGGCCGCGGCGACGTTCCCCTTCCCGGCCGACGCCCAGCTCGTGGTCAGCGTCCGCAGCCTGGAGGCCCTGCGACGGAACCTGGAGGCGTTGGCCACCGCCGCCGTGCCGAAACAGGCCGAACAGTGGAAAAACCGCCTGAACGATAGCATCAAGAACCTGCTACAAGGCCGTTCCGCCGACGCCATCCGCGACAATGCCCGTATCTTTTTGGTAATCGACGACTTAGAGGAGCTAAGCGAAGACGAGCAAGCGTTCCAACTGCTGCTGCCGGTGACCAGCTACGCCGAGTTCTTCCGGACCTTTCTGACGCCCGCCGAGCAGAGGACCCGTACCCGCGAGGCGGAGCGGATCGAAGCGGCTAAGATGCGATTCGCTGCGGACGCCGAAGAACAGGCAGTCTATTTTGTCGATCTGGGCGAGTACGTGGCGGCCTGCTTGACCCGTGCGGCGGCGGAACGCTACACCGGCAAATACCCCCCCGGCTCCTCCACCGCCATGGGCACCGCCGGTGCGGCGGCCTTCCTCCAGGCGGACGTGGCCGTATTTGTCAACATGGCCGCGGTCGTCAAACGCCACGGCGAGATGATCCGCGCGCTCAGGGGCCTGGTCGAATTCGCCCTGCAGCAGGCGATCCAGGAGGGGATGCTCCCGCAACTGCACGCCCGCGACGCCGAGGCCGTCAAAACCGTCGTCCACGGCCTGTTCCAGGGGATCACAGACAGCCAAGCCATCGTGCTGGCCCTCGAATTCGGCAGCGGCGGGGTGGGTGGCCGGCTCCACTGGCAGTTCGCCGAAAACTCCCCCTCGGCCCGCTGGCTAGCTACTATCCGTGCCACCGAGTCGCCGGAGTTGGACCGGCTCCCCGACGGCATGATGCTTTACTCCCATATCGCTAACATTGGACCGCTGCAGGAGCTGTATTCGTTTGGGCTGAAGGGGGATTTCGCCGCCGCCGCGGACGACCTGCCCGGACAACGCCTCCTGCAGCAGCATCTCCAAGACCTTCTGGATGCCCGACTGCTGACCGAACACAGCGCAACAGCCCCCCCCCACAGCAGCCTGACCATCAGCCGCTACCGTGATCCGCAAAAGGCCCTCCGCGCCTGGGTCAAAATCTACAAGGTCCTGGGTACGGGCGGCCAAGCCAACGGCCAGAAACTGCAAGCGCCGCCACGCGTCCGCGAGCAGGCGGAAACCCACCGCAACATCGTCTTCACCGAAATCCGCCTCCACTACGACATCTCCGAATCGTTCGAGGATGTAGAACTTCCACAAAAGGAGCGGGATGCAGCGGTCAAATACCTCGAAAAGATCTTCTCCCAGCGGACCGGTCTGTGGCTAGGAATCCACAACGATCAACTGATCCAAATCGAGGCCCAGGACTGGAAAGCCGCCCGGCGTCTGCTGGACCGCTGGCTGGACAACCAGCAGCCGTTGGGCAAACAGCCCGATTTTGCCCTGATCCGACGCCACCTGGGCGATAAGCCGCCGATCTGCACGATCGTCGATACGGCCAAGCTGCTCCGTGTCCTGCACCTGTTTGGGGAGTTGATGCATCTGTTGCAGCAGGAGGAGGCCGCACCCTTGCGGCGGCTGGCGGTGCCGGACTCCGCCGCCCCCGCCCTGGCCGGAGTCTCCCTGCAGATCGAGGACGGTGCCGTCCACCTGCGACTAACCCTCTCGCCGCGGGCCATCGGCACCCTCGCCCAGGCAGTCGAACCATTGGTGCGGCCGATGGATTGACGATCCCGTCCGCCCAAGGAGCCGTCCCCACAGCCAAAAGGACCGTCCCCACAGCCAGAGGGATGGTCTCTGCTTCGGAGCCATCGGATCGTAGGGGACACGTTTTAGGAGGACTTGCGATGCGCCAAATCCGACAGGTGGTACTGCTCGGCGGTTGGGGGGTACTGCTGTTGGTGTACGGCTGCGGGCCGCCGCGACTGTCCGTGGACAGGTCCTACACACTCGATGTCGGCGAAGCCCGGGCCATCGATCTTGATCCCCAGAGCAAGCCGCAAAAGATTCAGATCGAGTTTACCGCTAGCGACGGCCAGGTCGAAGTCCTGATGTTCAAGAAAGAGGACGTCCCAAACGACCAAGCGATGCTGGACGTCTCCTCCGACAAGGCGTTGGCCCGCCAGAAAGGGGCATCCGGCAACCTGAGCGTCGATCTGCCAGAAAAGACCGCCGCCCGGATTGTCATCCGTAACCCGTCGAAAAAGGCAGAAGTCAAGGTCAAGGTGAAGAACTGACCGGCCGAGCTGCGGCTACGACGCCGGACGAGCCAGCGATTCCAGCCGCCGCTCAAAATCGCGCAGTCCCTGCTGGTAGGCCGGCACCCATTCCGGCCGCGGCGGGATCCGCTCGCGGATGCGGACCATCTGGGCCACCGCGTCGGCGGCGGTATACGGTGCCGTAATCCCTTGTTGCCGCCGCAGATAGCTCTCGTAGCCGGCCAACGCCGCCACGGCAGCACCCAAGGCGGATCCTTCGTCCGATTCCAGCCGCTCCAGCGTCCGGTTCAGCACGCTGGCCAGAATTTCCAGCATCAGGGTACTGCGGGCGATGCCGCCGGATACGGCGATCCGCTGCAGGCGCTGTCCCGCCTCCTCATGGGCGTTCACGCCCAAGGCGATCAGGTAGGCGATGGCCTCGAAGGCGGCCCGCACCCGCCGCCCCGGCTCCTGCGGCTCCACCGGCGACCACTGCACGTGCGGCGTCGATACCCCCAGCGACGGCTCGGCCCACACAAACGGCAGCACCGCCGTGCCCCGGCACAGCGGCGGCTCCTGACGGGCGGCCGCCTCCAATGCCGGCCAGTCCGGCTGCGACCCGACCACCCGGTCCAAAAACTGCGCCCCATTGTTATAACACCGCATCCACAAGTACGGCCCCCAATTCAGCTTCATCACATCCAATGCATCGGTGGCTGGTAACGATGCGGCGGACGAATTGACCACCGCCGAGTTGCCTAAAATGACCGCGGCCTGCCCCGCGGCGACCGCCCCGCCGCCGATCAGCCCTGCCGCCTGGTCGTCCAGCGTCGGAAAAACCAGCGGACGCACCCCCTCCGGCAGCCGGGCACTGGCCGCGACCGCCGCACCGACCGGTCCGATCGGTTCATCCATCGGTATGATGGCCGGCAGGCACTCCCAGGCCAACAGCCGATACTCCGGATTGGCCAGGGCATCGAGCATCTCCCGCCGCCACTGGTCCGTCCGCAGGTCCATGATACCGGTCGAGGCGGCGGAGGAGACGCTGATGCAATCGAACCGGCCGGTCATGTATCCGGCGGCCAGCGGCCCGTGCGGCAGGATCCACCGCGTCCGCCGCCAGTCCGCCTCGCTGAGGACCTCTTCGTCCTTGACCAGATGGGACAGGGAATAGCGGATCGCCCAGGGGCCGCCGGCGTACTCTTTGGCCCGCTGTTGCCCACCGAGACGTTGCAGTCCGACGGCCTGGTAGCGGGCCAAAGACGGGTCGTTCCAGCAGATGGCCCGCCGAATGGGGTTGCCGTCGGCGTCGATGCGGCCGGCGGTGTGGTGCGTGGCGGAGATGCCGCACACCCGCCAGCTCTCCAGCCGCTGCTGCTGCCGCAGCTCCCGGGCCAAAAGTCGCATCGCCGCATACACCTGTCCCTCCAACTGCATCAAGTTCAGCTCGGAAACGCCACCTTCCGTCCACAGATCAGTCGGCAGGCGGATACTGGCTAGCACCTTGCCGTCCAGGTCAAAGGCCAGTCCCTTGACGCCGCCGGTGCTGAAGTCGAACCCGGCAACGACCGTATCCGGCGGTACGCAACGCAGCGACTCAGCCATCGCAGCTCCCCCCGCAGGTACAAATGCTCGTACTCTGGTTTCACCTTCCCGGCGGCCTGTGCGGTTCCCCGCAACCTCTATCGTCGTAACTTGTAATGTGCAGATAGGTTATGAACCTCTCCGCCGGCGGGGACCGCCCCGGCCAGCCGGAAAATGCGACGCTCATCCTATCACCCCTCTGGCAACAGGATAGAATGGCATAACCAGTAGCGGGGAGGAAGGCCCATGACCCAACTGACGGCGCGGAGACGGTGGGCTGTCGCGGCCGCTATGGCCCTGATGACCGCCGCGGCGGCGACGGTGGCGGCTGCCACGCCGCAGACGGCCGCGACGCACACGCCGCCGGACACCGGGACCTCGGTTTACCGCAAGGTGCTGGCCTCGTCGGTGTGGATCCACTCCGAGCGCGGCCGCGGGCGACTGGCCACCGGCAGCGGCTCACTGATCGACCGCGGCCGGCGGCTGGTCCTGACCAATTACCACGTCGTGGGGAACGTGCCGCAGGCGATGGTGTTTTTCCCCGTCTATGACCGGTCCGGGCGGGCCGTGCCGGAACGGGCCTTTTACCTGGCCCGCAAGCCGCAATTGGCCATCCGCGGCGAGGTCATCGAGCGGGACAAGGAGGCGGACCTGGCCCTGATCCGCCTGGAACGCGTCCCCGCAGGCGTCCCGGCCCTGAAACTGGCCGCCGCCAGCCCCGAGCCGGGCCAAAACGTCCACTCGATCGGCAACCCGGGCAAAAGCGACGCCCTGTGGGTGTACACCCCCGGCAAAGTCCGCCAGGTTTACACCAAAAAATGGAAGGCTAGGCTCGATGACACCACCGTCGTCACCTTCCAGGCCAAGGTGATCGAGACCGACTCCCCCACCAATCCCGGCGACAGCGGCGGCCCGCTGGTCAACGACCAGGCCGAGCTGGTTGGGGTCACCCAAGGGGGCGCTCTGGACGCCCAACTGATCAGCATTTTTGTCGATGTGTCAGAGGTGCGGCGGCTAGTGCACCGTCGCAGCGTGCAGAGCCTGCGTTCCGACGAGCCGGAGGAACTCACGCCGCGACGAACGCAGCCGCTGCCCAGCCGCGACGGCGGCGAATTTTTCAGCCCGAAGGCCTGGTCCGCCCTGCAGCAGACCGCCGAAACCCTCCTTCGCCGCAAAGGGATCGACCTGGTGGTGGAAACCTACGCCCGTCTGCCTGACTCCGCCGGGCCGGTAGCGGCCGAACTGCCCGCCAAGGAGCGCGAGCCTCTCTTCCGCCGCTTCGCCCGGCAGCGGGCCCAAACGCTCCAGTTGAACGGTGTTTACATCCTCATCTGCCGGACACCGTCGTATTTGCTGGTGGAGCGGTTCGGCACCACGCCCGGACTACCCGACGGCCTGGCCGCCGAGCTCAGCCAGACCCTCTTGGCGGCGTTCCGCAAAAAGGACTATGATGACGGCCTGCTGGCGGTCGTGCGACAACTGCGGGTCGCGGCGGGATTACCGGCCACGGACGGACCGTGAGCCCCGACACCGGCGGCGATCAGAAACCGGACAATCTGGGCCGCGGTGGGATTACCGGCCCCGGAGGAGCCATGAGCGGCGGTTGCGGCATCCTGCTGAGCGATGATCTGCTCTTTGCGAGCCAGGTTACGGCGGCGGCCCGAACGCACGGCCTGGCCCTGCACCGTGCCCGCAACCCGCAGGAGCTGCTGGCCTTGGCCCGCCAGCACCGTCCGGCGGCGGTCCTCATCGACCTGGACCATCCGGAGCTGGACCTGCCGGCCCTGGTCGCGGAACTCCGCGGGGTCTGCCCCGCCGTGCGGCTGGTCGGCTACGGGTCGCACGTGCACGTCGAGCGGCTACAGGCGGCCCGCCGGGCGGGGTGCGAGCCAGTCTGGCCGCGGAGCCGCTTCGTCGCCGAACTCGCCTCGGCCCTGCCGGGTTGGTTTGGCCGGCCACATGCCCCTTCGCCAGAGATCTCCCCGCAACCTCCCGAAGCAGCGAATGCGTAACTGCAGGATCAACAACACCTTACGCAAGTGATACAACATAAAGTGTCGCGAGGCCGTCACGGCCGGGGCCGTGCGCGGGTCCCTAGCTGCAGGAGCCCTTGTCGTGCGGCCGAATGCGACCCGCAAGCCATCACCCTGTCCAAAATTGTGACAGTCAGGAGCCGAATCATGCGTTTCGTGAAGATGCATGGGCTTGGGAACGATTACATATATGTCGATTGTTTCCGGGAATCGCCGCCGGCGGCACCGTCGGAGTTGAGCCGCCGTATCAGCGATCGCCATTTCGGCGTCGGGGCGGACGGGCTGATCCTGATCGGTCCGTCGGAGGTGGCCGATGCCCGCATGCGGATGTTCAACGCCGACGGTTCAGAAGCGGAGATGTGCGGCAACGGCCTAAGATGTGTCGCCAAATACGTTTACGATTACGGGATCGCCCGCAAGCCACGTCTAGCGATCGAGACTGGCCGCGGCGTGCTGACGGTCGACGTCCACGTCGGCGCAGACCAGCGGGTGGACGCCGTGACAGTGAACATGGGCGAGCCGATCCTTCCGGCAGCCGCCATACCGACGCTGCTGCCAGGGGAGCCGCCGCTGGAGGCGCCGCTGACGGTCGATGGGACGACCTTCGCCGTGAGCTGCATCTCGATGGGCAACCCGCACGCGGTGATCTTTGTCGAGGCGGAGTTTTTGCGGCGGGAACCGCAGGACCGGGTGGCCGAGTGGGGGCCGAAGCTGGAGCATGCGGCGGTCTTTCCGCGGCGGGCGAACGTACACTTTGTGCAAGTGCTTTCGCCGCAAGAGGTTGTGATGCGGACCTGGGAGCGGGGGAGCGGCTTGACCCTGGCCTGCGGCACCGGGGCGTGTGCCGTGTGCGTCGCGGGGGCCTTGACCGGTCGCACCGGGCGAACGATCACCGCCCATCTGCCTGGCGGCGAACTGCAGTTGGATTGGTCGGAAACCGACAATTGTGTTTACATGACCGGTCCGGCGGTGGAGGTATTCCGCGGCGAATGGCCCGACGGTTGACGCGAGGGTCTGCGGTTACGCCGCGGCCGGCACCGCAGCCGAGGCCGAATCCATGAAAATCCGTAATCCGTATCTTGTGCGTGCGATTGGCTGGAGTGGAACCCGGCTGGTGCGGCTGGTGGCGGCGACTCTCCGCTCCGACTACACCTTTCTCGGCCCCTTGCCGACCGATCCTCGCCGTCCGAGCGGGCAATCGTTCATCTACGCGTTGTGGCATGAATATTTCCTGATGCCGGTGGTCCGGTTCGGCACGCCGCGGCTGGCTGCATTGGTGAGCCGCCACCGTGACGGCGAGCTATTATGCATGCTGTTGCGATCGGTGGGGGTTTCCTGCGTCCGCGGTTCCAGCTATCGCGGCAGGGTAGCGGCCCTGCGAGGAATGCTCGCGGCGGCGCGCAACGGCCAGCACCTGGCGATTACGCCGGACGGTCCCCGCGGACCTCGCCGACACGTCCAGGCGGGGGTCATTTACCTCGCCGCACGATCGGGATGGCCGATTGTACCGGTCGGCGTCGGCTTCCAACACTGCTGGCGTCTCCCCAGTTGGGATCGCTTCGCCATTCCCCGGCCATTTACCCGCATGCGGTGCATTGCCGGCGAGCCGCTGCATGTGCCGCCGCACCTGAGGGCCGCGGACATCTCAGCCTACTGTCAGTTGCTGCGACAGCACCTGAATTACCTGTCGGCCCTGGCCCGCCTGTGGGCGCGGCGGGGAGGAGCGTCGCCGCCACAGTTGCTGCCGCCACCACCACGATTAGTGCCACCGATCTCCCACGATCTGTGCCGCGATCACCGCTGCCCCCGCCATCAGCTTGGCCGCCGAGTCCGGACGGCCCCGATTCCGATAGAATGGTCCGCAATCGAACTTCCCCGGATCAACGCCGAGCCGTTGGGGTAAGACCGCGGTGCTGCTGAGCGATCTGCGGCCAGAGCCTGGCCCGCCGGAATGGCTCGTCCGCCTGCTGGACAGTGGCGGGGGGCTGGTTGTCATGTGGACAGCCGCGCTGGCTTTGGCCGGGATGTGGCTGTGGATCGCCTGGCATCACTTCAGCGACCACCCGGCCTGGCCGCCGGAGTGGCGGCGCGGCGACGGCAACGACGGCCACGTCCAACTCGACTTCGGCGGGCAATGGCTGATGGGCCGGATGGTCGTCTGCGGCCATGCTCGGCAGTTATATCATCGGCAGCGGCAGTGGGAGGTGGCACGGGCGGCTTTTCCGGTGGAGCACGAGCCGCCGTATGTCCGCGAGCAGGTGGTTGTGCCGCCGGAACGACGCCAGGGGGTGCCGGAGGGCGCGGACGTCCGCCACGATGCGGAGCGGCTGATGAGCTGGCTGATGGGGGAGGACCCGCCGGAGTGGAAGCAGTTGGGGGGTGCGGCGGCGGTGCTAGTCAGCTGGGACGGCTGGACGCCGCAGGGGCTGTGGACGGCGCACGCGGCCGCCGTAAATGCGACGGTGGTCACGCCGGAGCTGGTCGCCCGGCTGGAGGAACCGGCAGTGGGGGGGCAACTGTACCCGCCGGTGCATGCGTTCGTTTACACCCCGCTGGGGCTGTTGCCGCCGCAGCCGGCCTACCGCCTGATGCAACTGCTCAGTTGCGGCCTGGTGTTCGTGGCGGCCCGCGGCCTGTCGCGGATCAGCGGCGGCTGGCTCCCCTGGCCCGCCGCCGCACTGCTGCTGCTGGTCTATCCCGGCACCCGCTCGGCGATGATCCTGGGCCAAAATGCCGTCGTCACGCTCACGATTGTGGTGTGGGGATGGGTATATGCCGTGCGCGGCCGTGACCTCGCTGCGGGACTGATCTGGGGTCTGCTGGCCTACAAGCCCTCCTGGGCCGTAGCCTTCACCCTAGTGCCGCTGCTGATGGGCCGCTGGCGGTTCCTGGCCGCGATGGTCCTCAGCGGCGGCGCTGCCGTATTGCTCACCTTGCCCTGGGTCGGCTGGCAGGGCTGGCGGGACTGGCTCCGCGTCGGACAGGATGCGGCGGCCCTTTACAGCGTCGATTACAACTGGATCCACCTAAGCCGTGACCTGCACGGCATCCCGCGACGCTTCCTGCTCGACTTCGATCGGCCCGCCACCGCGCGGGACAGCTCCCTGGCCCGCCTGGCCGCCTGGTCGTTGTGGGGATGCGTCCTGCTCGGCACCGCCGTCATCTATCGCCGCGCCGCCGACCGCCGTTGCCGCGGGCTTGGCGCGGCGTTCCTCCTGTTGGGCGCATGGCTTAGCTGCTACCATTTCATGTATTACGACGTTTTACTGACCGCGTTGGTCTTTGCGGTGCTGTTCGCGGAGCCCCGATACCTGCTGACCACGCGGCGACTGATCTGCTCGGAGCCGTTTATCCCTTTGCCAGGGTCGTCGGCAAGCAACAGCAGCAGTGCGACCGGCGGTCGGGCACAAGCTCAAGCCGTGTCGACCGCCGCGGCGTCGCTGGTGCGCCCGGAGCCGGCCACGACGGACACCCCGGCGGTCGCGTGGAACCGCATCCGCTGGACGGGGTGGACCAACTCCTTCCCGGCGACCATCCTGGCCCTGATATTGATCATCGATGGCGTCCTGGTCTGGTCGGAGATCCGGTTGACCATCGGTCTCGGCAATCCCGCGCGAACTGCAGGGGAGGGAGCGGCAGGGCAGATCACCTTGAGCACAGGCATCCGTTATCCGTGGGACACGCTACTGCTGCTTGGTTTGTGGCTCTGGGCCGGCGTGCGGCTGCTCGGCGGGGTGGAGCGACAGCTCGCGGCGGATCGAACCGACGCCGCCGTAGCCCGGTCCGCTATTGTGGATCGATAAGTCCGCTTCGCCCTCGTGACGGGGGATTGGCTCGCAGGGCAACGATTGTGACAGGTGCGGCGATGTCCCAGGTCTGGATCGACGGGCGGTTCCTACCGAAGACGGCCGCGGCAGTGTCCGTGTTCGACCACGGCCTGCTCTACGGCGACGGCGTGTGGGAAGGGCTGCGGGTCGCATCCGGCGAACCGTTATTGTTTGACGAGCATTTGGACGACCTGGAAGCGTCCGCTGCCGCATTGCAACTGCCGCTGCCCTTGTCCCGTGCGGAGTGGGCGGCGGCGGTCCGGGAGGTGTTGGCGGTCAACGGCCGCCGCCGCGGCTACGTGCGGCTGATCGTGACGCGGGGGGCGGGTTCCCTCGGCCCGGACCCCCGCAAGAACGTCCCGTGTGCGATCGTGATTGCCGAGGATTATTGGCCATTTCCGCCGGAGCTGGCCCGCAGCGGCGTGCATGCTGTGACGGCGACGCTCCCCTCCCACGGCCCGCGGTTTTTAGGTCAGCCGCACCTGGTGACCGCCAAGATCGCCGCCCTGCAGCGGGGATGCCTGGAGGCGGTGCTTGTGGATCCGGCAGGCCAGGTCCGTGGCGCCACCGAAGGGCAGGTCCTGGCCCGGAGCGGCGAACGGCTGCTGCACCCGGCCGGTCAGGCCGCGGACGCCCACGCCCGCATGGCGCTGGCGTGGGCCGCCGCTGCCGGACTGATTGTCGTCCCCAAACCGCTCACCATTACCGAACTTCTTGCAGCAGAAGAAGTTATGATCGTCGGTACCGCTGCGGGGGTGGTCCCGCTCACCCGTATCGATGACGCCCCCATTGGCGACGGCCAGCCCGGCCCGCTGACCCGCCAGTGGCGGTCCCACTGGGAAAACCTCGCCGGTATCGGTTATGATGACAGTGCCGCCAACGGAGAGGAGCCATGAAACCGATCCGCCGGATCCTGGTGGCCACCGATTTCGGGGAATGCTCTGCCCCGGCGGTCCGATTGGCCGCTCACCTGGCCGAGCAACTGCACGCCGAGCTGGTTCTGCTGCACGTGGTCCAGGAACTAACCCTGGCCATGCCGGACGCGGTAATGCCCACCCCTGTGCCCGGACCGGACCTGGCCGAAGCTATCACCGTCGCACGCGACGGCTTGCAACAGTTGGTCCGTAGCGAACGGTTGGAGCATCTGCAACCCCGCACCGAGGTCCGCGTCGGCGCGCCGGTGACGGAAATCGTCGCCGCGGCGAAGGACCTCCACGCCGACCTGCTGTGCGTCGGCACCCACGGCCGCACCGGCCTGGCCCACCTGCTGCTCGGATCCCAGGCCGAACGCATCCTCCGCGAAGCTCCCTGCCCCGTCCTAACGGTCAAGCCCTCGGCCGTCCCCGCAGAGTGAACCGGACGGCGTCAACGCCTTTTCGTGTAGCGGTGCACCTCTGACGCGGCAAAGGATCCCCTGCATCCCCGCGGCGACAGTAGTATACAATATAGGACGATGTCAACCACCGACGAACTCCCGGCGGAACTGTTGCCCAAACGCCAGCGGCTGTTGGCCATTCTCGGCGAGCTGGAGCATGTCGCCGTGGCCTTCAGCGGCGGCGTGGACAGTGCCGTCGTCACCCAAGCGGCGGCCTTGGCCTGCGGCGAACGGGCCATCGCCCTGACCGCCGACAGCCCCAGCGTTCCCCGGGCCGAACTCCATGCCGCCACGCAACTGGCCCGCCAAATCGGCATCCGCCATGTCATCCTCCCCACGCGGGAGCTGGACGATCCCCGCTACCGCCAGAACCGCGGCGACCGCTGCTATTACTGTAAAACCGAGTTGTACGGCGTCATCCGCGATTACCTGGCCCGCACCTTCCCGGCGACCGCCTGGACCATCGTCAGCGGCGCCAACCGCGACGACCGCGGCGACTACCGCCCCGGCCTGCTTGCCGCCGCCGAGCACGGCGTCCGTCACCCCTTGCAGGAAGCCGATTTAGGCAAGGCGGAAGTCCGGCAACTGGCCCGGGCCTGGAGCTTGCCCGTCTGGGACAAGCCCGCCGCACCCTGCCTGTCCAGCCGCCTGGCCCCCGGCGTGACGGTGACCTCCGAGCGACTAGCCGCCATTGAAGCCGCCGAAGCCTGGCTCCATGCCCGCGGCCTGCGCGACTGCCGCGTCCGCCTCCACGACGGCGGCCTGGCCCGCGTCGAAGTCCCCCTCGACGCTCTCCCCCGACTCGCCGAGCCCGCCTTCCGTACCGCCCTGGTCGAACGCTTCCGCCAAATCGGCTTCCGCTACGTCACCCTCGACCTGGAAGGCCTGCGGTCCGGCAACCTCAACGACCTGGTCGACCTGGAGTTGCGGCGGGCCGTCGCCGACCGCCTCGCCGCTACGCCTTCCGCTTCTCCCGCCGCTGGAGGACAGTCCCCATGACCCCCTTGGACGCCCGACGGGTCCTCGACCTGTACTTCCTCGAAGCCCGCTGCAAAATCCTCGACCTGGCGGCGATCCTCGACCGCCTGGCCCGCGCCCCCGGCGTCGAGCAGCTCGCCACCGATCCCCGCCTGCTGCAGCTCCGCCGCGCCCTCGAGGTGCTGGCCGCCGACCGACCCGACAAGGCCGAACACATCCAAATGATCTTCTCCCTCGACTACGACCCGGACTGGCCCCGGCCCCAGCCCCGTCTCTGACGGACCTAACCGAAATACCCGCCTGGCGGACGTAACTGAAATACTGGCTTTAACTTACAGCCTGGACGGCCAACCGGGGGCTACGGCAGCCTCTGCCGTTGCCCCCCTCCCCGCCGCGCGGCAGACTGAAAGGGAAGCCGTCCGTCGCCGCAGGGCGACTGCCGACGGGAGCGACCGCCGCGGCAGGAAGTGCCACGGTAGAGTCGCTGCAACTTGTTGCACCACCAAGATTTACGTATGACTCGCTCCTCCGCACTCCTCCTGCTGGCCTCCCTGTTCCTCGTCCTGGTGGCGACGCGGTTCGAGCCGACCGACCCCCAGCGGTTGGAGGCAGTCGGCCGGCTGCTATGGGAACAGTGGCAGCCCTGGCTCCCCTCGGCGGAGCAGTCGCAGCAGCGGTGGGCCGAGTTGTGGCGGCGGCTCCCCCGCCGGCCGGTGGACGACCTCCAGCACCGCCTGCAGACCGATGCCCGCTTCCGTCAGTATGACATCGTTATACTACCAGAGGGGCCGGAGGTCGCCCGCCTGCGGGGCCGCGTGCCGGACGACGCCACCCGCCAAGCGATCCTGGAGCTGGCCCGCCATACGGTGGGGATCGAACAGGTCATCGACGAGCTGACGCTGCCGGACGGGGTCACCCCCACTCCGCCGCAACATCAATCCGAGTAAGGATTTCCGTCAACACAACCAGTCAGCATCTTTTTTTTCATTGGGGGATCTCGGCCCGGCAGACAGCCCATCATCCATCTCGACGCGGATGGCCACTCGCTTGGCCGATCATCACGGGAAATGGACCACGACCAGGTTCGTTGGGGCGGTCCAGCCGGTCGGCAGACTGTCCGTCCCCGCCCCGCCGTCCAGCAGGGACAAACCACCCACACTCACACTCGCCGATCCCCAATCGTTCAGCACCGCGTCGTTCCCATCCCCTAACAAAGCGATCAGATAAGCCATAATCGCCCGCTGCACCGCCAGACGATCATTGCCTGCCCCGGTGTCGATCAAGGTGGCCTGCAAACCGACACTCGAACCGCTGCCATCACCCGAACCGAAGTTTATGAAATCGTCACCGCCGTGCGTGAATATTCGCGTCTGGCCATCCACCGCGAGGGTGGCCGGGTCGCTCGCACCGGCCGCCGCATCCACAAACACACGGTCATTCCCCCCGTGCATGGCGATCGACAGATTCCCTCCTACGATGTTGCTACCAGGTTCCCATTCAAAAAAAGCGCCTGGCACGAACTGAACCACATCGTTCCCCGCACCACCGCCAATAGACAAGTCGCCAGTTACATCCGTATTTTCCACCCGCAACCGGTCATTCCCGTTGAAAAACCGAATCTCGGCGCTGCCTGAAGCGTCACCTCCAACAAAGACGTTCGATATGGTGATCGTGTCATTGCCATCTCTCACCCGCGGCGCGGGGTCGCGGATGACCAGATTGCCGCCGGAGTTGCCAATACCCGAATTACTCAGGCGCAGCGTGTCATTGCCAGCACCCAAATAAAACTCCAGGTTATTTCTCACGCCCGCTTGAGAGGCAACAACAATGTCATCCCCACCCCCCATGACCACACGGATGTTGTTGTAGAAAAGAATTCCGCCGCCATGGAATGCATCAACGACTATTTGGCTAGGCGTATTGGTCACCACCTGCCAGCTTGAAGGCAATGCGGAAGTGTCCAATGTAAGGGTGGTGCCGGAACCGGCGTCGATCTGAATGCGGTTAGTCCCCCCCGGAGTACTGATCTGTATCGACTCCGCAGCGGCGGTGCCGGTGATCAGGACATCAGCCGTCCCTCCCGTGCCGATCAGGTCCAGACCCGGTTTGACCGTCACGGCGGGAACTTCCCGAGCTTCCAGCGCTTCCAGCCGCAGCCGTTGCCGTTTCATACCTAAACCCTTTGTGTACAATAAGTTACGTGTTCATCCCCGCCACCGTCGACGGGAATAGAGAAGAGCCAATATCACAGTGGTACACTCGGCCCACCTTGGCAAGCATGAATCAGTCTGTGTTCCCTAAATTCTGATCCAACCATCAATCCAATTCGGATGGCTCCATCCGACTACATCGTCTGGATTGCCCAATCCCCAAGCCGATCATCACGGGAAATGGACCACGACCAGGTTCGTTGGGGCGGTCCAGCCGGTCGGCAGACTGTCCGTCCCCGCCCCGCCGTCCAGCAGGGAGCCGGGGTCCAACGAACCCACCGTCACGTTAGCCGCACCCCAATTATTGAGCACTTTGTCATTACCACCACCTAGCAAGACCCTCAAATAGTATTGCATGATCGCATCACGAATATATATGCTATCATTGCCGGTACCCGTATCAATGACGACATCTTTCAAATCGACGGACAGGCCCGTGCCATTGCCAGTGCCGAATCGAATGATGTCATCGCCGCCATGAGTATCTATACGTGTTAGACCAGCAAATACCCTTAATACAGGTACTCCCGGGGACGCGGAGGCATCCACGAATACCCGGTCGTGTCCCCCCTGTGTTGCTATCAGCAAATCTGCATCAACTTGTGACAAGCGACTCAGGAAACGAATAACATCGTTGCCGGCACCGCCGTAGAATGAAAGCTTTTCAAAATCAGAGTCCTTTATGTACAGACGATCATCCCCCTTGAAGAATTGCACTGTGGTTTCTTGTGCAAGAACTGGATCGATTCTGATCACATCATTACCATCATTTACCGTAGGACCTGGATCACGAATTACCAGATTGCCATTGGCTTCACGCATAAAAACATAATATATCTGCACCTTGTCATTACCCACGCCTGGATAAATGGACATACCGCCCATAATTTCTAATTTATCAACTTTAATTATATCATTACCACCTTTCATATCAATCTTAATATTGTACCACTGACCTGTATCACGAGGGACGGCCCTCAATCGAATTTGAGTCGGAGAGGAGATATCGACCAAGTCGGTGGGTGTCTCCGAATCCAGTTGGAGAGTGGTCCCCTCGAGCGCGTTGATGATAATATCATCGACTACGTCATCGCCAGAGGTTATCTGCACAGCTTCTGACGCCGACGTACCGGTAACTATCAGGTCCAGGTCCGTCGGGTTGCCTATCAGTCCCAGCCCGGCACGTACCGTCACGGCGGGGACCTCCCGGGCTTCCAACTCTTCGAGCATCAGGCGGCGTTGCATCGTGGTGGACCCCCTTCACTAGCCATCGACCGTTTCCACGGCGCACATCGTCGGGACGGGAAAACACTTGTTGCAAAATTTATCACTTCCGACATGCATTGCAAGGAAAAATTCAAATGATTTTCAATTGCACTCTTGATGTTTTCGCATATTAAAGCAAAATCAATAGTATATTCAAAATTCCGACGGACGATTCGGTTGTCGCCTTAAAGTGGCGATGAACGACGTGAGGATCACACGTTTCGTGCTGATATAAACGGAATTGCCTTCAAGTTCTTTACGGCGATCGCGGCCATCGCCACTGAACCGTCGTATTGCCTTCCGATCAGCCACCTGGCAGACGGGCGATGGGCACTGCGATACCTTTTAGAGATTAGGCAGCGACAGCCACGATGGCCGCGTATTGGCGGGCCTTGCCACTCGGCTCACCTGATAAGGATCGGGAGGCCAGGCGGCAAGCCCGCACCGCGATGGAATCTAGTGCTCCACAACGGTCGATCACGGGAAATTGACCACGGTCAGGTTCGATGGGGGAGTCACGCCTGAGGGCAGGCTGTCCGTCCCCGCCCCGCCGTCGAGCAGGGAACCAGGGCCTACCGTGATATTCAGATTCGTCAAAGACCACGGATTGAGCACGGCGTCATTCCCATTATCGAGCAAGGCGACCAGCAACGTCATGATGGCATCCCGCATGGCGAGACTGTCGTTTCCATTCCCCGTATTGATCAGCGTGCCGTGCAGGTCCACAGACAGGCCTGTACCTGTCCCATTCCCGAAGATCACCTGGTCGCTGCCGCCGTGGGTGTAAATGGCCGTGTTCCCATTCACTTCCAAAGTGGGTGGGACCCCCGGGCTTGGCGCGGCGTCCACCCACACCCGGTCTTGCCCGCCGTGGGTGAGAATGTTCAGATGACCCATGACCTGGTTGAGGCCGGGAACGAAACGCGCCAGATCATTACCTGGTCCACCGAAAATCACCAGGTTGCCCTGGAAATTGGATCTAGTGATAATGCAGCGGTCATTCCCGTACCGGAAGCGGATGTTTGTGTCTCCCTGTACGCGTACGCCGTCCATAACCACGGTGTCGTTGCCGTCATTGACAGGATTGGGGTCCTGAATGACGAGATTGCCGCCGACCTGCATGGCGCCGATCCGCACGGTGTCGGTGCCAAGGCTAGAGGAGATGCTGACATTCTTGCTAAAACTCGTGTTAAATACTTCGATCGTATCATTCCCAGCACCGGCGGCGACGAGGAGGTTGTCCCAAGCAGATTGTGGGTCAAGCACTATCTGGGTGCTTGTTGGAGTCGACACGATCCAGGCAGGGTTTATGCTGCCCGTCGTGAGGGTAGTCCCCGAAAGGGCGTTGATGGTAATTTGGGTACCGGATTGAGTGATTTGGATATGATCGTTCTGCGGATCGCCGATGAGACGTAGATCGACGTCTGTAGGTCCGCCGATGAGGCCAAAGTCGGCGTCCACCGCCACGGCGGGGACTTCCCGACCTTCGAGCATTTCCAGGCGCAGCCGTTGCCGAACCATGTCACAACTCCTTTCTGGAAAACAATTTAAGAAAAACAGGCCCCTTGGGCGATCGGCCAAGCCGGCCTCGGAGCTACCTAACGTTTAGCGAAACGGATACGTGGAATATACATCATTAAAAACCGCCCGTCAAAGAACAGGTTCCGGCTTGCGGATGGGATTGTTCCACTTCCCGTTGCGGTTTTTCGCCGATGGGTCGGGCAGGCAGCTCGCCGGGGCGGGAGGCGCCAACAACACCAATCGTTCCGGCGTTGAACAATACAGGCGGATCACCTCGCGGCTCTAAAAACGCTTCCGGGGCTGGGGGGTGGCGTGCTAAACTACAATCAAGGCGGCTATTGGCAATCGGCCGCGCAAGGGGGCGATTGTGGAGCGTTCAGCCAGTTAGGGTTATTCCGGTCGGAACACATCGATAGGAGGAACGGCACATGTTGCACATCGTGTATCGGCGGTTGGGCTGGTTGGCAGTAGTTTTGACGGTCTGTTCGCTGTTGCCGCTCACGGGGGTAGTGCGGGCGCAAGGGGGGCGGCCGCGTCCGGCGGGGTTTGTGCCGTATGTGCCGCCGGCGCCGCTGCGGCCGGCCGGAATCGTCGGTATCCAAGGTGTTCAAGGCAACCAGGGTGTTCAAGGCAACCGCGGCATCCAGGGTAACCAAGGTATTCAGGGCGTCCAAGGCATCCAGGGGATTCAGGGGAATATTGGTGGCATCCTGGGGAACCTTGGTATAGGCGGTATCACAGGCATTGGGGGTATTACTGGCATTGGAGGTATTACCGGCATTGGAGGTATTACCGGCATTGGAGGTATTACCGGCATTGGAGGCATCGGAGGCATCGGAGGCATTGGAGGCATCGGAGGCATCGGAGGCATTGGAGGCATCGGAGGCATCGGAGGCATCGGAGGCATCGGCGGTATCAGCGGCATCGGCGGCGGCAACATCTCCTTCCTTCCCACCATCTCCGGCGGCTATCTCGGCGGCATGGGCGGCATGATGATGGGCATGATGGGCATGGGCGGTATGATGGGCATGATGGGCATGTGGGGTATGGGCGGCATGATGGGCATGATGGGTAGCATGTGGGGCATGGGCGGTATGATGGGCATGATGGGTAGCATGTGGGGCATGGGCGGTATGATGGGCATGATGGGCAGCATGTGGG
>FWWL01001027.1_pt1 | contig 29311 bp, 23 predicted proteins | sample 2228331 | NCBI WGS metagenome assembly FWWL01 (sample SAMEA103939775, study PRJEB20133) | metagenome
TAACCACGAAATTTTATAGCTTTCGTTTCTGTCCATAACAAAATGGTTGGTTGAAAAAGGATGGCTTCTTTTTATGAAATTAAAAACTAAAGTTTTTGAACTTTCTGGAGTTCCATATATCCATTGCTCAAGATTTGGAGCTTTATAGATGGTAGTAGGTAATCCAAAAATAATGTATATTATTCCACGATCTGTTTTCCATCCTTCTGTATAGCTTGTGAAATATGTATTGGCTAGAAATACTCGGGAATAGAAAACACGAATTAGTTCTCTTGCTCTGTCTGCATTTCCTGAAGTATTGAGCCAAAATTTATCTATGGCTTCTTTTTTATCAGAAAGAATATTCAATTCGTTAAATTCTTTTTGTGAAGTTAGCATCCTGATTGGTTGTAGAAGTTCGCTTGGTCGTTTCATCTTTGGGTAAGTGGTTGAAAAATTGAACAACGTAAAGCCATTGCCAATAGTATCTCTAAAAACATGTAAAATGCCTTTTCGATTTAATACAAACAAGCAGGTATCGCAAACCCATTTAACTCTTATACTATCGGGTGATGGAATTACAAAGTCTTTATTTGTAGTCATGGAATAGGGTGGGGAGGCTATTTTAAAAGTATTCGGATACCAGGAAAATTTCCATTCTTTTGGAATATTTTTACGAAGTATAATTTTAAATGTGTCGCTGTCGCACAACCACTTTTCTGAATAAGGAATACCGTTTTTGTTGGTTATTAAAAAGTCATTTACGGAAAAGGTGAGCTTTCGTTCAATATCAAAATAATTATGATAAGCTATGTTTTTATTTTTATCTGAGATATAAAAATCGAGCATGAATTTTCCGGTATCTTTAATGGGAAGTTCAATAGTGAAGTATTCCGTTAATCTGGCAGTGTCTTTAATAAAACTTCGGTGTATTGTATTTGTATCCAGACGTTTAAGTCCATCGCTAACCTTAAAAAGCTGATAATACACAAGAACATTGGCGACTTCGTGTTCTCCTATTGGTAAAAAAAGTAATTGTTGGGTTGGTATCTGACAATGTACAGTAGTGATGCTGTCGTTTGTATTGTGAATAGCAATATGAGTTACCATTCGTTGTACATTGGGATTATAAAGAAAGCTCAGATTAAGTCTTTTTGAATAACTCGAAGATTGCTGAATTTTGCACGAAATAAGACTTACCAATAAAATAGAAAGGCAAATAATAATTTTATGATGTGAATATATTTTCATTAAATTCTTTTAAGTTCCCAACAGTAACTATACTAATTTTAAACTTTGACAAATTTATACCTTTTAATCCATATTTTGAAATGATGATTTTCTTAAATCCCATTTTTTCTGCTTCTCCAAGGCGTTGTTCAATCTTTTGTACAGGTCGTATTTCACCGTTTAAGCCAATTTCTCCTGCAAAACAGGTTGTTTTAGGTATGGGTTTATCGTAAGTTGAAGAAAGAATAGCAAAGACAACTGCCAGGTCAATAGCTGGGTCGCTTGATTTTATGCCACCAGCAATATTTAGAAAAACATCACGGTGGTACATTTTGATGTTTAATCTTTTTTCAATTACAGCTAAAATCAGCGACAGTCGTTTGAGTTCATAGCCGTTTGAAAGTCTTTGAGGAAAGTTGTTGGCAGAAGAAGAAACTAAGGCTTGTACTTCAATCATAATGGGACGGATACCTTCGATAGTGGCAGCAATACATGTTCCACTAAGGTTTTCTGTTTCTTCGCTGATAAGAATGTCTGAAGGGTTTGATATTTCTTTTAATCCGTCTTGCTTCATCTCAAAAATACCTATCTCGCTGGTTGAACCAAAACGATTTTTAACTGCACGAAGGATACGATAAGGATGTGTGGCTTCGCCTTCGAAGACTAATACAGTATCTACCATGTGTTCAAGTATCTTTGGACCAGCAATAGCACCTTCTTTATTGATGTGACCAATAATAAAAATAGGAATATTTTCTTCTTTTGCAAGTTGAATAAGATGGGCTGTACATTCTCTAACCTGTGTAATGCTTCCAGGAAAAGATTCGGTTTTGTCGGTTTGTATAGTTTGAATAGAATCTATGATGACAATTTCGGGTTCGTGTTGTTTAATCTGACTAAGTATGTTTTCTAAAGAGGTATCGCAGAGCAGCAAACAGGATTCGCCGCTGCCACCCAAACGGTTGGCTCTTAGTTTAAGCTGCGATTCGCTTTCTTCGCCAGAAACATATAGCGATTTGATGGATTTTACTCTTAAGGCAAATTGAAGCATCAGGGTTGATTTACCAATGCCAGGTTCACCAGCAATGAGTACAACCGAGCCAGGGACCAGACCTCCTCCAAGAACCCTGTTTAGCTCTATGCTTTTGGTATTGATACGTATGGTTTCGTCAGTTTGAATATCACTGATTTTTTTTGCATGTTTTAAATCAGTTGTTGGTGAGTTGCTTGTACGTTTAGTTGAATTACTAACATGTTCTACAAAGGAATTCCACTCTCCGCACGATGGACATTTGCCTAACCATTTTGCGGCTTCGTAACCACAATTTGTACAAAAGAATATAGGTTTAGATTTTGCAGACATTAACTACTCTTTTGTAAACTCCAAACGTAAAAAAGCACCATTGGTACTGCCTCCGGGAAGTTTGTAGCGTTGTAAGAACATGTATTTTTTGTTTAATTTTAATATTTGATAGGTACCGTCAAATATTCCTCGTAAGGACTTAAATTCAATATAAGTTGGTTCCAAAAAATCTTTGGTTACTTCCCAATAGCCAGTGTCAGTAATTACTGTGTCGATATAAAAAATGGTTCTGAAAATAAGATTTGGTTTTCTAAATTCCCAGAAATCAAGTGTAATGCTATCTTCACTGGTAATATGCCAATACTTCCATTTACCTTCTATATTATTGATTACCTGTTTTTTACAAGACTGAAAGCCTGTTAAAAAAGCTAAAACAAGCGTACTTATGATGATTTTTTTATTCATTTCGAACGAATTCTTTTCTTAAATATGGAGAATAGCATTGTAAAATCAGGATGTTTTTCTTTATTTTTTCTATGTAATAGTTTGCATCATCGTATTGGTTCAAATTGCGAATAACTACGTAATACTTGAAAAATTCTGATTTCACAGTATAATCTCCAGTATCAACCCATACACCATTCTTGTAGCGATAAATGATATTATTCGCTTCGAAACGGAAAATAATGGTATCGTCTCTATCGGAAGCATTTTGAGGAAGTAATTTCCATTCTCCAATCAGAAGATTTTCCTTTTTCTTTTTGCAACCGTTAAAGGAAAAGGATACTACGCTTATTAGTAAAAGAATATAAATGGGTTTCATTTCTATGTTTTAAGCCCAAATATACAATATTTTTATATATGTTGCAATTGCTCAATTATTTTTGAGCTGGAATAACCTTCTATAAAAGGTATAATTTCTACACTACCTCCATTAGCAAGAACAAAATCGCTGCCTGCAATTTCGTTGACTTGATAATCGCCACCTTTTGTTAGAACATGAGGTTTTACTATTTTAATCAGTTCGATAGGTGTCTCTTCATTAAATAAAACAACTGCATGGACAAATTGTAATGATGCGAGTGCCAGAGCTCTACTTTGTTCGTCATTGATAGGACGGTTTTCGCCTTTGAGTTTTTTTACTGATACGTCGGTGTTAAGGCCAATAATAAGCACATCGCCTAATGCAGATGCTTGCATCAAATATTCAAAATGCCCTCGGTGCAAGATATCGAAACAACCATTTGTGAAGACAATTTTTTTGTCTTTGAATCGCCAGAATGCTAATAGTCTTGAAAATTCGATATCATCTTTTGATGCGAAAATTTTTTTAGTAATAATAGCTTTATAGTCCATATCACTTATATTTTAAGAGTTGCTATTTTTCTTGGTGTACATAAAAATAAGAAACATCACTAGAGGACCTAGAAGAAGAATCATAAGAGCCTGCGATTCATGACATAAGGTAGCGTATAATAGCCCATCGGCTTGGGAAATGCCATATAGCATGAGTCCTCGGGATACAATCCAATGAAAAGCTCCAAAACCATTTTGTACTGGGGCAGACATACCTAAGCCACCAATACTCATAACAAATAAACTATCTATTAGCGTTAACTGTGAAGTACTTTCAATGGCAAAAAAGACAACATAAGTCATTAATACATAACAAGTCCAGATAAGAACTGTGTAAAGCAAAAAGAGCCATTTTTTTTTAAGTTTTAGGACAGAAAAAAGACCATTTATCATGCCCTTGATAAAACTTTTTGTTTTTTTGAACAAAACGAAATTTTGGAGTTTATCTTTAAAAATCCATAATAGGCTTAGGGTTGCTATTGTTAATAACAAGAAAAGATATAGATAAAGAGATGAAGAGGATATTTTTTGAGATATTGCATCTAAAACATTTTCTTGAAAGAAAGAACTAAAGAAGCTAAAATCGAGAAATAATACAGTAAAAATAACAAGAAGAAGAGTCAAAAAGTCAATAATTCTTTCTGTAATAACTGTACCAAATGAAATATCGAGTGGTATATGATTAGTTTTTTTCAATGTTGCACAGCGAGTAACTTCTCCAATACGTGGTATAGCCATGTTGGCAAAATATGCCATAATAACGGCATAAATAGTTGTTTTAATGGGTGGTTTATGATTAGCACTTTCGAGCAACAATCTCCAGCGTAGAGCTCTGAAGTAAATACCACCTAAGGCAAACATGAGTGATAGAAATATCCAATATAAATTGGCTGATAATATTTTTTCCCAGATAGTTTTAAGTTCAATGCCAGCAAATGCTAAGTATAGAAGAAGAAGGGCTAATGCTGGAAAGATGATGAAATTGAGTACTATGTTTGCATATTTTTTCAATTACAGCAGGCGATTTGTTTTTGTGTCGGGAAAAATAAGTGTTGGGCGAAATTTTTTTGCCTCTTCAAGGTCCATAAAGGCGTAAGAAAGAATAATAACAATGTCACCTACGGCTGCTTTTCGGGCAGCAGGACCATTGAGACATATCACACCACTGTTTCGTTCTCCTTTAATGACGTAGGTTTCAATTCTTTCGCCATTATTAAGATTCAGAACATGAACTTTTTCGTTTTCTATTAAATTGGCAGCTTCCATTAAGGCTTCATCTATAGTAATGCTACCTACATAATTCAAATCGGCCTGTGTTATGGTTACCTTATGAATTTTAGATTTTAAGACTTCTATTTGCATGATAATAGATTCAACTATTGGGACTGCAAAGTTACAATTTTATTTCCAAATTATCTATTAACCTGACATCATTGCAAAACACTGCTACACAACAGTTAATAATTTTATGAAGCTTGGGCTCTTCCACAGGAAGCAGGCTTTCGTTATCTACTATTTCGACGTACTCTACTAAAAAGGGTTTTATCTCTTCTATGTGCTTTTTTACTAACTTCTTTACATTTTCTACATCATAATTTTTGAGCCATAATGGAGTTTGTTGTAAAGTTTCGTAGATAATTTTGGCATTTTGAAAATCAGTCGTGCTAAGTCTTAAATTTCTTGAACTCATAGCAAGACCATGAGGCTCTCTAACGATTTCGCAACCAACAATTTCAATGGGATAATTCAAATCTTTTACTAATTTTTTAATAACGGCCAGTTGTTGAAAATCTTTTTTCCCAAAATAAGCTTTATTGGGCTTAACAATATCGAATAGCTTGCTGACAATTTTAGCCACTCCTTGAAAATGTCCTGGTCTATATTTACCTTCCATAATTTGCTCAAGGTAGCCCAAATCGAACATACGTTCATCGGGAACAGGGTACATTTCCTTCTCATCGGGCATAAATACTATGTCGCATAGTTGATTTTTTTGCAATTGCTCAATGTCCTGTTTAAATAATCGAGGGTATTTGATGTAATCGTCTGAATTGTTGAATTGAGTGGGATTTACAAAGATACTGACTACTGTTACAGAGCATTCAAGTACAAAGATACTGACTACTGTTACAGAGCATTCAAGTTTTGAGCATTCCATCAGCGAAAAATGTCCTTTGTGCAAAGCTCCCATAGTGGGAACAAAGCCAATCATTGCTTTTTCTGTCCAATATTTTTCCAGAACAGATTGAAGTTCATGAATGGTTTTAGTAACTATCATTTTTTTGTTGCAAAGGTAGCTGAAAGATGTTAATTGTTATCCATGCCAAATGAAAAAAGGCTATAAAAGAATACAACAAAAGTAACACCAGCTTGTGTTTCAAGTGTATCTTCAGTAATAAAAGATATCAGGACAATAAAGAGAAAGGCAATTCTAATGAATGTGTAGGGTTTTAATTTCCTTAAAAAAGGATATAGAAAGGCAAAGATAATCCAGAAGAAACCAAATATACCAAAAGTCAGCAAAAATGTAATGTATTGATTATGTGCTCTATGTCTGAGTTCCGAAGATAAATTAGATTGCAGAATGGTGTAGGTTTCATTAAACTTTTGTTGAACGTTTCCTGTTCCTACACCTAAAAAAAAGTTGTTTTTAATAATATAAAATGCTGCCTTCTGGTATTCAATACGTTGAAACAATGAACTGCCATTTACTTTATGTAGCATCACGTAATTGTAATAATCCCAAACAAAAGAGTATAAGTATGGATATAAAGAAAGTTTATTTAGATATATATGATTAGGTATGCCTTTTTCTATTGCTTGAATATCAGTAGTAGTTAATTGAGCAATACCAGCTGAATCTTTTGTTAATCCTTTGGAAGTAAGATAGCGGACTAAAGTAAACTTGAGTTTATTGCCTTTTAAATCGTAGCCGTTATATCTAAATGCACTTATTTTGTCCCATTCCTTCTTCAGCTCTTCTTCCTGAACTCCAAAATAAACTCTATGACCATTTTCAACATCTTTACTTTCTTCACAATAGTACAATACTCTTCCATTTGAGTTATAAATTACTTCAGATGGTGGAAAAGCATGATAAGCTGTTAAAAAGCTCATCCAAATCTGTCTTATTTGAATGAATGAATATATTCCGAAAATAATGAATGCAACAATAAAAGTCCACCATAATTTCTTCCTTTTCGATAAAAGATAAATGGAATAAAAGACTAATAGTAGGATAAATAAAAATACTGCTGTGGGAATTTTAAGAATAAAAATCAATACGATAAGAAAAAGGCTGTTGCCCAAAAGTAAATATTTCATTCTTAATGATGAGCTTTTATCGAAAGCGAAATATGTCAACATAAAGATTGAAAAAACCAACATAAGAGAATAGCGAATATGTGATATAAATGGAATGTATTTTCGGTAATCTATAATTCCAAATTGCTCTTTAAAAATAAAACGAACAATTCCCACAATCCCAACAATAGTTATGACAGTAGTAAAAGTGAGTGCAATCTTTTTTATTTCTTCAGCAGATAAAGGTTTACTTGTTGCAACAAAGAAAGGAAATAGCAGAAGTGGTAATTTTATGCGTAAATCGTTCATGGCGTATGAATAATCTTGTGGTGGCCAAAGCCATAGCAGATGAATAATGTATATGCTTAAAAAAATCCAAAGAGCTTTGTTTTTTTTAAACCGTTTCCATTTTTCAAAAAAATTTGCTTCGGCAAACCAATTAATGTATATGATGAATTGTGATACACTCATTAAGAAAACTGAAGTTGGCAATCCAATGCTAAGTAACAATAAACCAAATAAATAGATTTGTCTATGTGTTTTTTCTGAAAAAATCATGCTCACATAAACGATTTTTGCACGTTTTTATTGTAATTTAGTCAAAAAAAATTTGGATATATTATTTTTTCCTATTATCATTGCACATCTGTTTTGGTTTCGCGAATTGTCTATTCCTTAACCATTTTTCATAAAAAAAATCATGTGTTTATATGTTTGATGCTACTGAATTAAATGCTAAAAAATTAGCTGAATTGCGAAAAATTGCAAAGGAATTAAAAATTAAATACGCTGATACACTGAGAAAAGATGAGCTGATTTTAAAAATTATTGAAAAAGATTTAAGCACTCAACAGCCCGATAATGAAACGATTGAGCCATCCGATGTTCAGGAACTTGAACTGCCTGAAACAAAAGACGAAGTAGTAGAAAAAGTTGAAGCCACTAAAATAACCTCTTTTGATGCTCAGGGCAAAAAGAAAAGAAAAAGAAAAGTTGTTGCCAAGGAAATTCAACCTGCTTTATTATTTTCTATCGAACCGACAGAAGCAAAAGATGAAGTTATACCAAAATCTTTGATGGAAGGTTTTGAAGAAGAAGATTTTATTGTATCAAAAATTGAAGAAAATCCCACAGAAGAAGTTGCCGAACTTACAACTACACAATCAGAATTGAAACAAGAAAAAACAGTAGAAATTCAAGAGCCAGAGAAAAAACAGACTCAGATAATATCTACGCATAAACCATACAATGGACATGAGAAGAAACCTATTGACAAAAACAACGATTTCGATGGAATTATTACGGTGGTTGGAGTTTTAGAAATCATGCCAGAAAATTATGGTTTTTTGCGTTCACCCGATTATAATTATTTAGCTTCTCCAGACGACGTCTATGTTTCGCAATCACAAATTAAGCTTTTTGGTTTAAAAACCGGCGATACAATCAAAGGAACAGTACGTCCACCCAAAGAAGGTGAAAAATATTTTCCTCTGGTTAAGATAGAAGAAATAAATGGTTTACCTCCAGAATATATACGTGAACGCATTCCTTTTGACCATTTAACACCATTGTTTCCCAATGAAAAATTTAATATTGCCTCAGGACCAAAAGCTACCATTTCGACACGTATTGTTGATATGTTTGCTCCCATAGGTAAGGGACAACGTGGTTTAATAGTTGCTCAGCCAAAGACGGGGAAAACAGTCTTACTTCAGGAAATAGCCAATGCAATTGCTTACAATCATCCGGAAGTTTACTTAATGATACTTTTGATAGATGAGCGTCCTGAAGAAGTAACAGACATGGAACGCAATGTATATGCAGAAGTTATAAGCTCAACATTCGACGAACCCGCCGAAAGGCATGTTAAAATTGCCAATATTGTTCTCGAAAGAGCAAAGCGAATGGTAGAATGTGGTCACGATGTAGTGATTTTATTAGACTCAATAACTCGTTTGGCGCGTGCATACAATACCGTTGCCCCCGCATCTGGCAAGATTTTAACAGGTGGCGTTGATTCAAATGCTTTGCACAAACCCAAAAGATTTTTCGGTTCGGCAAGAAATATTGAAAATGGTGGTTCGCTTACTATTATTGCAACAGCCCTAACAGAAACCGGTTCAAAAATGGATGATGTGATTTTTGAAGAGTTTAAGGGAACAGGTAATATGGAGCTTCAGTTAGACAGAAAGCTTGCCAATAAACGCATATTTCCTGCAGTTGATATATTAGCTTCCAGCACACGTAGAGAAGAATTGTTGCATCCACAGGAAGTATTGAATCGTATCTGGATATTAAGAAATTATCTGGCCGATATGACTCCGGTTGAAGCTATGGAATTCTTCAAAGAACGTTTGGCTCGAACTCAAACAAATGAAGAATTTTTAATATCAATGAGCAGTGATTAAATGTTAACGTATTATTAAGCTAAAAAATTGTTGTTAAACATTTTTTTTATAACTCTAATACCATAGCTTTGAAACTGATAAAAAAGAAAGTTTAACTTATTCATTTAAAACATATTAACATGACAAAAGCAAAGAAATTTATTACCTGTGACGGCAATCATGCTGCCGCTCATGTTTCGTACATGTTTAGCGAAATGGCATGTATTTATCCTATTACTCCTTCATCAAACATGGCTGAAAATGTTGATGAATGGGCAGCGCAAGGAAGAAAAAATATTTTTGGCGAAACTGTTAAAGTTATCGAAATGCAATCAGAAGCCGGTGCTGCCGGTGCAGTTCATGGTGCATTGCAAGCCGGAACCTTATGCTCGACGTATACTGCTTCGCAAGGCTTATTGCTTATGATACCAAACATGTTCAAAATTGCAGGCGAATTGCTACCAGCTGTTTTTCACGTTAGCGCCCGCAGCATTGCAGCTCAGGCATTATCCATTTTTGGAGACCACAGCGACGTAATGGCTACCCGTAATACCGGTTTTGCCTTACTAGCAACAGCTTCTGTTCAGGAAATTATGGATTTAGCACCTATAGCTCACCTGGCTGCTATTAAATCACGAGTACCATTTTTACACTTTTTCGATGGATTTAGAACATCGCACGAAATTCAAAAAGTAGAATATTTCGACCAGGAAGAACTGTTGCCTTTGCTTGATAAGAAAGCCTTGCAGGAATTTCGTTTAAGAGCATTAAATCCAAATCATCCTGTAACCAGAGGTACTGCTCAAAATCCAGATATTTATTTCCAGGCACGTGAAGCGGCAAATCGTTTTTACGATGCTGTACCTGATATTGTAGAAGAATACATGCAGGAAATATCAAAACTCTGCGGACGAGAATATCATCCATTCGATTACTACGGACATCCAGAAGCCGAACACATCATTGTGGCTATGGGGTCTGTAACCGATACCATTAAAGAAGTAATTGATTATAAATTGAAACGCGACGAAAAAGTAGGTTTAATAGCAGTACATCTTTATCGCCCATTCTCGAAGAAATATTTCATGAAAGTTTTACCCAAAACTGTAAAACGTATTGCTGTTCTCGATCGTACCAAAGAACCCGGAGCGATTGCTGAGCCCTTGTATTTAGACGTTGTAAAAGTATTTTATGATGAAACAGAAAAACCATTAATCGTTGGTGGACGCTATGGATTAAGTTCTAAAGACACTACCCCAGGAATGATTTTCTCTGTTTATGACAATCTAGCTCTAAATGAACCAAAAAATCGTTTTACCGTAGGTATTATAGACGATGTAACCTACACTTCCTTGCCCATGCGTGAGATTCAATGTATGTGCGAAGAAGGAGTTTATGAAGCCAAATTTTATGGTATCGGTAGCGATGGTACTGTTGGAGCAAATAAAAACTCTATTAAAATTATTGCAGAAAACACCGATAAATATGCTCAGGCTTATTTCGCTTACGACAGCAAGAAGTCAGGTGGTGTAACCATTTCTCACTTAAGATTTGGCAACAGACCACTTCGTTCGCCATATCTGGTATGTAACCCCGACTTTGTTGCCTGTCATGTTCCTGCTTATCTCGATAAATATGATATGCTCGAAGGTATTAAGTTTGGCGGTACCTTCTTATTAAATAGTATATGGGATGTTGAGGAAACTAAACGACGTTTGCCCGATAAAATAAAGAAAGTACTTGCCGAAAAGAATATTAATTTCTACATTATTAATGCTTCTGAAATTGCCGATAAGATTGGTCTTCCAGGACGTACTAATACCATCATGCAGTCGGCTTTCTTCAAAGTTTCAAATGTAATACCTTACGAACTGGCTGTTAAAGAAATGAAAAAAGCTATTGAAAAAACGTATGGTAAAAAGGGAGAAAGCGTAGTTCAGAAGAACAATGCAGCTGTTGATGCTGGTGCAGATGTTATAAAAGTAGAAATTCCAAAAGAATGGGCAACACTTACTATTACAGAAGAAAAATCAACTTCAAATCTTCCGGATTTTATTGAAAAGGTTGTTAACCCCATTAATGCTTTAAAAGGCGATAGTTTGCCAGTAAGTGCATTTCTTGGACGCGAAGACGGTACTTTTCCGGCTGGAACTACAAAATACGAAAAACGCGGAATTGCCATACAAGTGCCAGAATGGATTTCAGAAAATTGTATTCAATGTAATCAATGTTCTTATGTTTGCCCTCATGCTGCTATTCGTCCGTTTCTTTTGACAGATGAAGAATTGAAAAACGCACCCGAAGGCACGAAAGTCCTTAAAGCTAACGGAAAAGAATACACTGGCTTACATTTTAGAATTCAAGTTAGTGTGTTGGATTGTACAGGATGTGGTAATTGTGTTGATGTATGCCCTGCTAAGACAAAGGCATTGGAATTTAGAATGCTCGATACTCAAACGGCAGAAATAAAACGTTGGGAGTACATGTCTGAACACGTAACGTATAAAACTATTGTTAACCCAACTTCATCCGTCAAAGCCAGCCAATTTGCACAACCATTATTTGAGTTTTCTGGTGCATGTCAGGGATGTGGCGAAACACCTTACATCAAATTAATCAGCCAGTTGTATGGCGATAGAATGATTGTAGCCAATGCTACCGGTTGTAGCTCAATTTATGGTGGCTCGGCTCCCTCAACCCCATATTGTGCCAATAAAGAAGGTAAAGGTATAGCATGGGCAAATAGCCTGTTCGAAGATAATGCAGAATATGGTTTCGGAATAGCTTCAGGAATTAGAAAAATTCGCGAACGCTTAACACGTTATATGCAGGAGTTACTCAATTCAACCATTTCAACAGAAACGAAAGAAGCCTTCCAAGCATGGATCGAAAACTTTGATAATGGCGAAAAAACAAAAGAAGTTTCAGCAAGAGTTATAGAACAGGTTAAGAAAGAATCGCATCCATTGTGTCAGGAAATACTTGCACTTGAGCAATATCTTATTAAACCAAGTGTTTGGATCATTGGTGGTGATGGATGGGCTTACGATATAGGCTTTGGTGGTTTAGACCATGTCATTGCATCTGGTGAAGATGTAAATATTTTGGTACTGGATACTGAAGTATATTCAAATACTGGCGGTCAGGCATCAAAGGCTTCTCCTTTAGCTGCTGTAGCAAAATTTGCAGCTGCAGGGAAACGTATCCGCAAAAAAGATTTAGGATTGATAGCAACAACATACGGTTATGTTTACGTAGCTCAGGTAAGCATGGGTGCCAGTCAGTCGCAGTACTTAAAAGCAGTGCGTGAAGCTGAAGCATATAAAGGACCATCCCTTATTATAGCCTATGCACCATGTATCAACCATGGCTTACACCAGGGAATGGGCAAATCGCAGGAAGAAGCTAAGAAGGCTGTAGAATGCGGATACTGGACACTGTATCGCTACAATCCTGAATTGGAAAAAGAAGGAAAAAATCCATTCCAGATTGACAGTAAAGAACCTGATTGGACTAAGTTCCAGGATTTCTTAAAGAGTGAAGTGCGTTTTACTGCATTAATGAAAACTTTCCCTCAAGATGCGCAGGTATTATTTCAGCAAGCAGAAGAAAATGCACGATGGAGATACAATCAGTACAAACGTCTTGCTGCAACTTTAACAGCTGAAAAAACAATCTAATTAAAGCTTTCATTATCGTTATAAAAGCTACTTCCCTACATAGGAGGTAGTTTTTATTTTTTTCTATAATTTTACTGAAAAATTTTATTGTTCAAAATATTGAAAGCCAAAAAAAATTGCTTTATTTTTGCTAAAAATTTAGTGATATGAGAAGTTTATTTGTTTTATTTCTTTTATTTACGATTTCTGTTCAGCTTTTAGCCCAGCAATCATCGCCAAGGTACAGTAAGATACGTTATTTTTATATCATTGATAATGTTAATTCAGAAACACAACTCAATGAGTTAAAAAGTGATTTTTTACAAATAAAAGGTGTAGATGAAGTGAAGTTTGAATATAAGCCCGAAAGGCATAAAGCAAGGGCAATTATCCATACTACTCAAAAGGTTCGACAGTCAGAAGCAGATGAAGAATTTCGCATAACTGACTTAAAAGCAGCGATTCTTCGTCATGGAATGATGCCAACTGAATTAACTGAAGAAATGGTTGATTAAAAAGCATTTGTTTATGAAAAAGAATATTTTGCTTATTTTGATAAGTGTTACTTCAATATTTAATGCCTATTCACAAGGTAATGATTGTTCAAATGCTACCTTGATATCAGTAACAGCTAATTGTTCTAATCCTGTATCCGGAACAACAGCAGGTGCAACTCAATCTTTTGCAGGATGTGTTGGTACTGCCGACGATGATGTATGGTATAAATTCGTTGCTTCTGCGACCAGCCATGTTATTACAGTTACGGGTTCATCAAGTTTTGATGCTGTAGTTGAGTTGTTTTCCGGGACATGTGGCTCACTTACCTCACTTTATTGTAAGGATAATACATTTTCAGGTCAGGCAGAAACAATTTATGCCACCGGCCTTAGCATAGGAAATACTTATTATATACGTGTTTATCATTATTATTCAGGGTCAGGATCTTCTACTTTTACAATTTGTGTTACGAATCCACCAACGCCACCATCAAACGACAATTGCTCTAATGCTTCAACCTTAGTGGTTAGCACAACATGCAACTATACCAATGGTACTTCCTATGGGGCAACAGCTTCCTCAGTGCCATCTTGTGCCGGTTCACCTGATGACGATGTTTGGTATAAGTTTACTGCTACTAATTCTGTTCAAACCATTACCGTAGACCCATCTTCAACCATGGACCCTGTTGTAGAACTTTTCTCAGGGACTTGCTCAGGATTGACTTCACTTTATTGCCAAGATGATGGCTTTACCGATGGAAACGAAGTTATTAACGCAGTTGGTTTAGTTCCCGGTCAAACATACTACATTAGAGTATATGATTATTATTATTCAAACGGAGGTGCTCCTTTTCAAATTTGCGTAACAGGACCTACATCATCAACACCAGTAAATGATGAATGTTCAGCTGCCATTGAATTGCCAGAAGTAACGTCAGAATGCAATTATTATTATTTTACTACTGTTGGGGCTACTCAATCTTCACAGCCTGCACCTTCAAATTGCGAAAATTTTGATGGAACACCAAACTCAGGAGGCTTTCAATCTGGCACTAAAGATGTTTGGTTTAAAATAAAAGTACCGTCATCGGGTATTTTAAGTATCAGACCTAAACCCAGTTACGGTATTAGCGATGCTGCTATGGCACTGTACAGTGGTTCTTGCTCTTCGCTTACACAAATTGCATGTTCCGACGACCACAACTATCCCGGAACAGCCAATGACATGAAGCCCTACATAAAAGTAACTGGACTAACACCAGGAACATATGTTTATTTAAGATATTGGCGATTTGGTACATTGGATGGAGATTTTGCAATCTGTGTAGAATCTCCTACCAACGACAATTGTTCCAATTCGTTATATATCTGCGATTTAAATGGTTACTCAGGTTCAACCAGCGAAGTATATAGCATAGATAGACCCTGTAACATGCGTGGTAATGCAGAAATGAACGATCCTCCAACATATACTTACACACCGGGAACCTGCCAGGGAGGTATTTTTGGGCAGGCACCACCAGGTGGCGTGGGCGCACCCAACTGCGATGTTCGTATTGACAATAATTCGTGGATAAAATTTACTGCTTCTAATACCAGCGTTACTTTAACAGTTAATATCAGTAATTGTTGGGTAGGAAATTATCCTTCTGGCGGTATTCAAATGCAGATTTTTTCCGGGACAAATTGTTGTTCGTTTACTCCGGTTAGTGATTTTAAAGAAGGTTCTTCTCAGTTGACCATTACTGCAAATAATTTGACTATTGGGCAGGATTATTATTTGATGATAGATGGTTTTGCCGGTGATATATGCGATTATACTATTCAGGCAACAGGTGGGGTTCAGTTTACCGATATATCGGCTACCAGCACAAGCATTTGTATTGGACAAAGTGTAACTTTAACTGCTCCTTCTGGCGCAAGTAGTTATTTATGGAGTCCTGGAGGACAAACTACCCAAAGTATTGTCGTTACTCCTGCTACTACCATGACATATATATGTGAAGTAACAGGTGTTTGCGGAAATAAGCAAACGTTGCAAAAAACAATAGTTGTTAATCCTTTGCCAACTATTTCAGTATCGAATAATAGTCCTATCTGCCAAGGTTCTACTTTAAACTTAACTGCTTCGGGAGGTTCGACATATTCATGGTCTGGTCCAAATGGATTTACCAGTACACAGCAAAATCCATCTATTCCAAATGCTTCAACCACTAACGGGGGAACTTATACTGTAACAGTAACCACAGCCGCAGGTTGTACAGGAACTTCTACTACCAATGTTACAGTAAATCCCGCACCATCAACACCAACTGTTACAGCAACAGCAAACACTATCTGTTTAGGTCAATCTACTACTATTAACGCATCAGGTTCAGGTGCCAGCAGTTTTCAAGTATATAATGCATCCAGTGGTGGAACAATGCTAGGTACAACACCCTATACAGTTAGTTCAACAGCTACAACCACCTATTATGTTCAAGCTGTTAGTGCTCAAGGATGCGTTAATCAGGGAGGAAGAGTTCCTATTACCATTACGGTTAATCCTGTTCCGTCTGCTTCAGCAAGTAGCAATAGTGGCATCTGTGCAGGACAAACATTGCAGTTATCTGCATCTGGTGGAACTTCATATTCATGGTCGGGACCTAATGGTTTTAGCAGCAATCAGCAAAACCCATCAATATCCAATGCTACCACAGCAGCATCAGGAAATTATACTGTTACAGTGTACAATTCTTATGGATGTTCAGCAACAGCTACAACCAATGCTGTTGTAAATTCATTACCCAATGCAACTGCCAGCAGTAATAGTGCTGTTTGTGCAGGTCAAACATTGAATCTCTATGCGAATGGTGGTAGTACCTATCAGTGGTCAGGTCCGAATGGTTTTTCAAGCAACCAGCAGAACCCTGTTATACCGAATGCCACAACTGCTGCTACAGGAACTTATACTGTAACAGTAAGCAACGGAACATGTTCCAGCACAACATCTGTTAATGCAATTGTAAACCCAGCACCATCTCCTATTGCTAGCAGTAATAGTCCATTATGCACAGGCGAAACCTTACAATTAACAATAACTGTAAGTGGGACTAATACCTATCAATGGTCAGGTCCGAATGGTTTTAGCAGCAATCAGCAAAATCCATCCATACCCAATGCACAAACCAATAATCAGGGAACTTATTCGGTAACTGTTACCAATTCTTATGGTTGTTCGGCGGTTGCAACTACTGATGTATATATCAATACATCATTTAACAGTACCATCAATCCTGTAGGTCCGCAGTGTTCGAATGGCAACCCGATTACTTTAACTGCTGCAACACCTGGAGGAACATGGTCGGGTAATGGTATAACCAATGCTTCCGCTGGTATTTTTAATCCATCAGTTGCCGGACCTGGAACACATACTATTACTTATACTATTTCCGGTGCTTGTGGTTCTACCAGTACAACAAATATTACGGTATATCAAAGTCCAACTGTTGTTGCACAATCCAATTCACCAGTATGTGAAGGTAGTATATTGCAACTTTCCGCAAATACTATTTCTAATGCTTCGTATTCATGGTCTGGACCAAATTATAGCAGTAGTCAGCAAAATCCGCAAATCAATAATGTTTCTGTTAATGCTTCAGGAATGTACACTGTAACTATTACCGATGCAAATCAATGTACGGCAGTAAGTAGTGTTTCTGTTACTATACATCCTTCTCCTTCTGTAACTATAACGGCTAATAATCCGGTATGTTCGGGTTCTACGCTAAATATTTCTGCAACACCTGGCTACACAAGTTATTTATGGAATGGTCCAAACAATTATCAATCTTCTCAATCGTCCATTAGTATTCCAAATGTTTCTACTCAGCAGTCGGGAACTTATACGGTTACAGTTACAAATTCTAATGGTTGTACAAAAGTCGAGTCTATAGTCATCAATGTTTTGAATTTTACAGCTGGATTTATTACAGTTAACATGGTAAGTCCATTATGCTCTTATTCAACTGACGGAAGTATTCAGGTGTTCATTACTGGTGGAAATCCACCCTACATTTATCAATGGTCGCATGATGCTTCATTGAATACAAACACTGCTAATAATCTGCAAGGTGGTTATTATTCTGTAACCATTACTGACAACAATAATTGCAACATAGATACACTTGTTCAACTGGTTGCACCAAGTCCTATTCAGATAAATCATCAGGTAAACAATATTTCTTGTTTTGGAGCTCAGAATGGTTCTATACAGGTTGTCGTTTCTGGTGGAACACCATCTTACACATACCTATGGAACAATGGACTAACAACATCTACAATTCAATCGTTAGGTCCTGGTATTTATTCGTTAACAGTTACCGATAGTCATCAATGTAGCAATACAATAGCAAACATTCAATTAACAGAACCTGACGAATTAATTCTTTCAATGTCTGCCACACATAATCAATGCCCAGGCGATCAGAATGCATCGGCTTCTGTTCAGGTAAGCGGTGGTGTATCTCCTTATGTATATCAATGGAATACAGGTCAAACTACTCCTGTTATCACAAATATTCAGGGTGGATACCATACCGTTACCGTAACCGATGGAAATCAATGTCAAAAAGCTGATAGTATCTTTGTTATATCGCCATCTAACTTTGTTAATGATTACAATATAGTAAAGGATACGGTTCAGGGTGTAGCTTCAATATACACAAATGTAACAGGAGGCAATCCACCATATCAATATCAATGGTCAACAGGACAAACAACTGAACATCTTATCAATATAGAAGCAGGAACTTATTATGTAACGATAACCGATGCTTCCAACTGCTCCTTTATAGATACTTTTGATATTAAGCTGCCAATGATTATTCCAACATTGTTTAGTCCCAATGGCGATGGAGTTAATGATAAGTTTGCTATACGAAATGTTCACGTGGTGCCTAAACTTAAGGTAGAGATTTACAACCGCTGGGGTAATTTGTTGTTTAAGTTTGAAGGAACAGGATTGCAATATGCCGACCCGTCAAATCAATGGGATGGAAAGCATAATGGCAAAGAACTTCCTGTGGGCTCATTTGTTTATATTGTAGTTGCCAATGAAACTGACGTTTTTAACGGTGTAGTTTCAATTGTACGCTAATTTTGATAGGGGTTCGAAAAAAAATGAAAAAAAATTTGATTATTAAATTAAAATTTAGTTACTTTGCAGTCCAAATTTTGTAAATTACAATTGAGGTATGTCAAGGGTATGTCAAATAACCGGTAAGAAAGCGATGGTAGGGCACAATGTTTCCCACGCAAACAATCGCACCAAACGTAGATTTTATCCAAATCTTCAGAACAAAAAGTTCTTTTTGGAAGAAGAAAATCGTTGGGTTGAGTTAAAAGTTTCAGCTCAGGGTTTACGTATAATTTCCAAAAAAGGCTTGAAAAAAGCTTTGGAAGAAGCAAAGGAAAAAGGTTTTATTAAAACATATTAAACAATTAGTTTATGGCAAAGGCAAAGAAAGGGAATAGGGTACAGGTTATTCTCGAGTGCACAGAACAAAAAGAGTCGGGAGTTCCCGGAATATCTCGTTATATTACAACTAAAAATAAGAAAAACACTCCCGAACGTTTAGAGTTAAGAAAGTATAATCCTTATTTGAAAAGAGTTACATTACACAAAGAAATTAAATAAGTTAAGTTATGGCAAAGAAAGCTGTTGCATCGTTTAAATCTGGAGATCAGAACAAAAATTTTGTGAAAGTTATTCGTATGGTTAAATCGGAAAAAACCGGAGCCTACGAGTTTAAAGAAGAAATGGTTGGTTCTGAATACGTTAAAGATTATTTGTCTAAGAAATAAGACATACACTAATATAACGAGAAAAGAGCTTTCTTTCGAAAGAGAGAAAGCTTTTTGTTTTTTAAAAATATATCTATATGGCTTTTTGGGGCTTATTTTCTAAAGAAAAAAAAGAAAGCTACGACAAAGGTTTAGAAAAAACCAAAGAAGGTTTTTTTAAACGTATTGCTCGTATTTTTGTCGGAAAAACTACAGTTGACGACGACACACTCGATGAATTGGAAGAAATATTAGTAAGTGCTGACGTCGGTGTTGATACTACCATTACGATTATTAAAAAAATTCAGGAACGAGCATCTAAAGAACGATTTCTTAACAGCGATGAGTTAAATAAGGCTATTAAAGAAGAAATTGCTTCTTTAATGAAAGATTCCGGTGAAGAAAAAGATTTTACATTCTGCGAAAAGCACAAGCCTTATGTTATTATGGTAGTAGGAGTCAATGGAGTGGGAAAAACAACGACTATAGCAAAACTGGCCAGTCAATTTAAGAAGATTGGTAAAAAGGTATATTTAGGAGCTGCCGATACTTTTAGAGCTGCTGCTGTAGAACAGTTAACTATTTGGGCAGAAAGAGTAGGCGTGCCTGTTATTAAACAACAAATGGGTGCAGATCCTGCTGCCGTTGCTTATGATACAATCAATTCTGCCGTTAAAAATAATGCAGATGTAGTAATTATTGACACTGCTGGAAGGCTTCACAATAAAGTGAATCTTATGAATGAGCTTTCTAAAATAAGAAGAGTGATTCAAAAAGTCATTCCCGATGCTCCTCACGAAGTACTATTGATTCTGGATGCTACTACAGGGCAAAATGCTTTCGAGCAAGCAAAACAATTTACATTAGCAACAGAAGTCAATGCCATTTGTGTTACAAAGCTCGACGGAACAGCTAAAGGTGGTGTTGTGATAGGAATTTCCCATCAGTTCGGCGTACCTGTTAAGTATGTTGGTATTGGCGAAAAAATGGACGATATTCATCTGTTCGACAAATATGCTTTTGTTGAATCTTTATTTAGCTGATGAATGAAGCAGAAAGTTGGAGTTATTACGCTTGGATGTTCTAAAAATCTTGTTGATTCTGAAAAGATTGCCGCTCAATTAAATCCTAAACAATTTGAAGTAGCTTATTTAACTAATCCTCAGTCGGTTGATGTATTGATTATCAATACTTGTGGTTTTATTTTAGATGCCAAAACAGAATCCATTGACACTATTTTGCAGGCAATAGAACTAAAAAAGAGAAAAAAAATCAATCAGGTAATTGTTACCGGTTGTTTGTTAACCCGTTACTTTAAAGAACTTAGAGCAGAATTGCCTGAAGTTGATAAATTTTTTACGGTTAACAACTTTACTTCTATTGCTGATTTGTTGAATTCAGGTCATACTAGTCTTTCTTCCATTTCAAGAAAGTTAAGTACACCTTCGCATTATGCTTATCTGAAAATAGCTGAAGGTTGTAATCGCAAATGTTCGTTTTGTGCCATTCCGAAGATACGAGGAAAATATCATTCTGAACCCATCGAATCTTTATATCAGGAAGCCTTGTTATTAGCCCGGTCAGGGGTAAAAGAGCTTATTCTGGTTGCCCAGGATTTAACGTATTATGGAATGGATATTGCTCGTAAGCCTTTACTGTCTCAATTAATTCGAAAGCTTTCGTCTATACCAACTATCGAATGGATTCGTTTGCATTACACTTATCCTCAGTTTTTTACACAGGAGTTGATAAATGAAATAGCCGATAATGAAAAAGTATGCAAGTATATAGACATACCTATTCAGCATATAAGCAATAGAATGTTGTCGTTAATGAAACGAAAACCAGGTAAGGAAATGATAATAGAATTATTGAATCGGTTAAGAAAGCGAATACCTGGTTTGCATTTGAGAACTACGGTTCTGGTAGGTCATCCCGGAGAAACGAAAAGAGACTTTGAGGAATTGTTGGCCTTTATTAAAGAATTTGAGTTTGAAAAGCTCGGTGCTTTTGCTTATTCACATGAAGAAAATACATACAGTGCCAAATATTTTAAAGATAATATCAGTCGAAAACTTAAACAAGAACGGCTGGCTAAGGTCATGGAAGTTCAACAAGCAATTAGCCAGCGTAAAAACGAGCAATTGATTGGTTCAAGGCAAAAGGTAATTATAGATAGGGAAGAATCAGGTTATTTTATTGGTCGTACTCAATTCGATTCGCCCGAGGTTGACAACGAAGTACTAATTAAAAAATCATCTCAATACACTATCGGAAACTTTTACTCCGTAACCATAAAAGATGCTTTTGAATTTGACTTAATGGCTGAGTAAAAAGTTTTTCCCTTTTTAATTTTCAATTTTAAACAACAAATTTTTTTAAGCAGCTTTGTTTATTTGCGAAAATTTTTACTCATCGTTGCGTTTTTTTCGTTTCATTGAAAAACTTTCCTTGAAAAGTATTCCGACGTGTTAGTTCTTTTTTTATCAATTCAACAACCTGATAATTTTTTATTTGATTCCAATTTGGTGCAACAACTTTTTCTTTTGGCGATTCGCTGGTGAAACGCTCTAAATAGATGTTTGGAGAAAGATGTTCTAAAAATGAAATACACCAATTGATATGTTCAGTAAGTGATAATGGATAAATAAAACCAGGATTTTCAGAATAAATATGATAAAGCCTTGTGTTTTTCAAAACCTGTAGTTGATGAAGTTTTAAAGAATGAAAAGGTAAATTTGATAAACGTTGTGCATGAATCATGGTATCTTCGATACTTTCGCCAGGTAAACCAAAAATTAAATGACCACTTATTAGAAGGTTTTTATTATGAAGTTTATTAACAGATTGTATAACATCATCAAAAGTATGGCATCGGTTGATAAGTTGAAGTGTTTTATCGTGTGTTGATTCTATGCCAATTTCAACAAAGACTCTTTTTGTTTGATTGATATCAGCCATAAGTTCAATAATTTCATCAGATAGACAGTCTGGTCGTGTAGAAATGGAAAGTGCTACAATTTCGTCTTTTTCAATGGCTTGTTTATAGTATGAGTAAAGTATTTCAATGTTGGCATAGGTGTTGGTATAGTTTTGAAAATAAGCAATATAACGCTGTGTTGGATATTTTTGCCTGAAATAATTGATGCCTTCTTCAATTTGTTTCTCGATGGTTTTTATATGCAGTGTATATTCAGGTAAAAAAGACTGATTATCGCAATATATACAACCGCCGTGGCCTTTAGTACCATCTCTGTTAGGACAGGAGAAAGGAAGGTTTATCGAAATTTTTTGAACTCTTTCGCCATACTCCCTTTTTAACCACTGAGCATAACTTTGGTAGCGTTCCATAGAAGACGAAAAAGGCTGTCGTTCGACAGCCCTTGTGATTTTTATTTAGCAACTCGTTCAAGCCATTTTAACATGAAAAGCATGGTTCCCATCGAAATTAAACAAACTGCGACAAATACCGACCACGTAAGCCACAAAGGTACATTATCATATAATATAGCACCTATAAACAATAATTGATTTCCGATAGCAGTGGCTCCCAACCATCCACCTTGCATAATTCCTTGTAGATGAGGAGGTGCTACTTTAGATACAAATGAAATACCCAGTGGACTAATGAACAATTCGGCAATTGTAAGAATAAAATATGTAAATACGAGTAATAATGGTGTAACCTTTTGTGCATCAGGTAAGCCACCCATTTGAATAACTTCTGCTTTGGAGGGTAAGCCCAGAGAGCCAAGAGTCATTAGAAAATATGCTGAAGCTGCAATAAACATACCTATAGCAATTTTTTTAGGAGTAGAAGGTTCCATTCCTTTAGCTCTTAAACTGCCAAATATTGCCATTATGATAGGAGTCAGAATTACAATAAATAAAGGATTTATGGATTGGAAAATTTCTGCTCCTTGTATAGTAACAAAACCTAAGTTTATAGCAATGCCCTGAAGATTGGTATAATCTTTTGCAAAATAAGTGAGTGTAAGACCGTTTTGATGAAAAGAGAACCAGAAGAAAATAACTACACCAAATACTGCGAATAAGGCGTACAAACGTTGTTTTATTTCTTTAGCTTCCATTTGAACCTGTGAAGCATTTATATCGCTGGATTTTACTTTTGGAGCAGGATTAGGGAATTTCTTTTTATTGGAAAGATAAATAACTACTGAAATAAGCATTGCAATAACAGATATAGCAAAAGCATAATGAAAGCCAGTGGTAAATACATTAAGATAATCGCTTACAAAGGCATTTAGGTCAGTTATGGTAGTTCCACTAACCTGTGAAGCTAATTCAGCAAGATTTTGTTTAGCTTCGGGTGTTATGGTGCCTTCAAGATAGCGATGGCAAAGTTCTGGAAGTGTAGCATTGTATTGATATCCATGAGCTTGGAGCCAACCGTTTCTCATGCCGATAGCCATAAGTGGAGCAAATAACGCACCAACATTGATAAACATGTAGAAAATTGAGAAACCCGAATCTCTCATTTTTCCGTAGGCTTCGTTATCATACATTTGACCTACCAATGCCTGAAGATTACCTTTAAATAAACCATTTCCGAAAGCAATGATGAATAAACCAAAGCAGGATAAGATAAGGAAAAGAGTTTTATTGGGAACCGGGGTGGGGGTGGGAATTGCAATTAACAAATAGCCAATCGTCATAACAAAAAGTCCAGCTAATATGGTGCTTTTGTATTTACGTGTACGATCGGCAATTAATCCACCTACGAAAGCAAGAATATAAATTGAGAAATAGAAAATGGAGTAAATAACTCCTGCCTGTGTGCCGCTTAAACCAAATTTTGCCTGTAAAAACAGTACTAAAATAGCCATCATGGTATAAAAGCCAAAACGCTCGCCCATGTTTGCCAACGCGGCCGAAATAAGTCCTTTTGGATGATTTTTAAACATATACTCTTTTTTTTGTAACTTTACGGGGCAAAGATATAAAGAAAGTTGAATAAAAAAATCTGTTACTTAAATTTTTTAGATCATGAAACTATTTACAGTTAAGCAAATTGCTGAAATAGACAAGTTTACAATTGAAAATGAACCGATAAAATCAATTGATTTAATGGAGCGAGCTGCCCAAAGGCTTTTTGATTACTTGTTTTACGAAGATATAAATTTTATCACTTCGTCTGTATGTATTGTTTGTGGTCATGGAAATAATGGTGGTGACGGATTGGCGTTAGCTCGTCACTTAATTAAAAAAGGTAAAGCAAGTGGATTAAGTGTCTTTTTGTTTGCTGAAAAGGACAAATTGTCTCCCGATTGTTCAAAAAATCTTAAAAGATTAGAAAAATTATATCACAAAGAAAAAGTTCACTTGACGATTTCATTTAATCCCGAAGATTTTGAATATAAAGGCGAAGAAATTATTATTGATGCTTTATTTGGTAGTGGTCTGAATCGCCCACTGGATGGACCCTATAAAACACTTATCAGAAAAATTAATGAAACCGGAGCAACTATTTATTCTATTGATATTCCCAGCGGTTTGATGGGTGAAGATAACAGATACAACGATGCTGATGCCATTATTCAGGCTGATGAGGTATTAACTCTTGAGTTTCCTAAATTATCCTTTTTCTTTCCTGAAAATGAGAGGTTTGTTAAGAATTTCAGACTAATTTCTATTGATTTACATCCTGAAATCAAAGAAAAACTTCCTTCACCATATTATTATGTAGATTTTAAATTTGTCGAAAATAAATTAAAGAAAAGAAACAGATTTGCAGAAAAAAAGGATTTCGGTCATGCCTTGCTTATTGCAGGTAGTTATGAAAAATGTGGAGCTGCAATTCTGGCATCAGAAGCGTGCCTGAGATCAGGAGTTGGATTGCTGCACACTCATTTGCCCGAGAAATGTGTTTCAGCTTTTCAATCATGTTTGCCGGAAGCTATGGTTTCCATTGATGAAAATGAAAAGTGTTTTTCTTCTGTGCCTGAATTAAAATATTACACTGCTGTAGGGGTTGGGCCAGGAATTGGAACGTCAGATAAGACAAGGAATGCGTTTTTAGATTTAATAGACAAAATCAGAGACAAAAATTTACCTGCTGTTGTTGATGCCGATGGATTGAATATTTTGGCAGAATATAAAGATTACTTAACACGTTTGCCACACAATACTATTTTAACACCACACAGTCGGGAATTTGACCGTTTGTTTGGTCAGCACAATACTCACTACGACCGTTTTTTAACGGCACAGAAAGTGTCAAAAGAGCTTGGCATAATCATTGTTTTAAAAGGTGCATATACTCAAATTCATACGCCTGATGGTAACGTGTATTTCAATAGTACAGGCAGTCCGGCAATGGCAAAGGGTGGTAGCGGCGATGTTTTAACGGGTATGATACTTTCTTTTTTAGCACAACAATATCATCCCTTAGAAGCTGCTATCTTAGCTGTTTTTTATCATGGACTAGCAGGTGAAGAAGCTGTGTCCATCAGTCATGAACATTGCGTTATTGCCAGAGACATAATAAATAATATTGAAAGTGCTTTTAAGAAAGAATATTTTGATGAATACTAGGATTCATATTTCCTTTCTCATAAAAAATAGTCAGGAATTTATACGCAAATTGATTGTTTATTTGAAGAGGGAAGAGGTTTTTCTTATTCTAGATAGTAATCATTATCCGGTTCATCGCTTTCGTTTTGTAGCTGCGTGGGGAGTACACGACGATTTTTTTTCTTTATCAGATACTGTTTTTCAGGAACTGAAGACCTTTCATCAACAAAGAAAAGATTGGTTATTTGGTCATATTTCATACGATACAAAAAATTTAATTGAAGAACTCGAATCAAAACATCTAGATTATATTCAATTTCCACTGGTGTATTTTTTTCAACCGCAGATTGTGTTGAATGTTTTTGATGATAAAGTAGAATATTATTCTTTGACCGATTATAAGACGATAAAACAAATTCACGAAACTATTGAATCACAAATAGTAGAACAAGAAACTTTTAATCCGATTGTTTTTAAAAAAAGAATTTCAAAGTCTGATTATGTTGATGCCGTTTCTGCTATAAAAAAACATATTCAATTGGGCGATGTGTACGAATTAAATTATTGTCAGGAGTTTTACGCTACCGATGTAAAGTTAAATCCTTATGTGGTTTTTCTGCATATGAAAACCACGAGTCCGATGCCTTTTTCAGCATTTTATCGTTTGAATGACAAGTATTTAATGTGTGCTTCACCTGAGCGATACCTGAGAAAGACTGGAAAAACAATCATTTCACAACCTATAAAGGGAACCATCAAAAGAGGAAAAACAGTGGAAGAAGATGAACAACTATATCAAAAATTAGCCAGTAGTGCTAAAGATAGATCCGAAAATATTATGATAGTTGACCTTGTTCGCAACGATTTGTCGCGTACAGCATCATCACAAAGTGTAACGGTTTCTGAATTGTGTAAGATTTACGCATATCCTACGGTATTTCAAATGATTTCGACTATACAATCTACACTTCATCATTCTTACTCATTTGCCGATGTAATAAAAACAACCTTTCCGATGGGAAGTATGACGGGAGCACCTAAAATTAGTGCCATGCAACTTATTGAGCAATATGAAAAAACTCGCAGAGGACTGTATTCAGGTACAGTAGGTTATATTTCGCCAGAAGCAGATTTTGATTTTAACGTGGTTATACGCAGCTTGCAATACAACAAACAAAATCGTTATGCTTCTTTTATTACTGGTGGAGCTATTACTATTCAATCAGTTATTGAAGACGAATATCAGGAATGTTTTGTTAAAGCACAGGCTTTATTATCTACTTTAAATGCAGTTATTGATGGAGAATGACTTGATACAACGTTTAGCTTTGTTTATTGAAAAGAATCGCCTTTTTACCAAAGAGGATAGACTGCTTTTAGCGGTGAGTGGTGGCATTGATTCGATGGTTCTCTGGCATATGTTAAAATCATTGAATTATCGCTATGCAATAGTGCATTGTAACTTTCGGTTGCGTGGGGAAGAGTCGGATAGTGAAGAGGATTTTGTCAGGGAGCATGCAATGGCTGATACAAGAACTTTTCATCTCAAAGATTTTGATACGGTTAACTATGCAAAAGAACATCAGCTAAGCATTCAGGAGGCTGCCCGCAAATTGCGTTACGATTATTTTCAAACTTTGTGTAAAGAATTTGGTTATCAGTATATTGTTACTGCTCATCATCTCGATGATTCAATTGAAACTTTTTTCATCAATCTGTTGCGAGGTTCGGGATTAAACGGTTTGACAGGTATCCCTGTTAAGAATGATAACATCGTTCGTCCTTTGCTTTTTGCTACCAGAAGCGAAATATATCAGTATGCAGTTCATCATCGTATTGATTGGAAAGAAGATAGCAGCAACAAGAAAGAGGATTATCTGCGAAATAAAATCAGGCACAGACTGATACCTGTTGTTAAAGAAATAAAGCATGAATTTCATAACATTATGAGCGAAAATATTCGTCGGCTGAAATTTGAAAAATCGCTTATAGATGATTATCTACAACGTTTTCTTTTTCCAAATTTTAATTTTGATGATGAACGTATTTTTATTAATAAACAACCATTTTTCGAGAACGACAAATTGCAACGAGCATTAACGTATTTTCTTTTTAAAAATGGATTTACAGAACAACAGATAGACTATTTGTTTTCTTTTGAAGCACAAGTTGGAAAGAAGATACATTCATCAACACATGAGTTAATTATTGACAGAGATACCTGGGTTATACAGCCTTTTTTCCCAAAAATAATCTCTCAACAGGAATGGTATATTTCTGAGAGAACAGATGCCCTTATGTATCCTCTGCAACTGATATTTATGAAACTGTCAAAAGAACAGATAGATAAAATTCCAGATAACAGACTAATAGCTTGCCTCGATTTAGATATACTACAGTATCCTCTTGTTTTGAGAAAATGGCGGAAAGGCGATTATTTTTATCCCCTGGGCATGAAACAACGAAAAAAAATCAGTGATTTTTTAACTGATTTAAAAGTACCTACTTATCAGCGTAATGAAGTCTGGGTTTTGCTCTCGGGAAATGATATAGCGTGGGTTGTAGGTTATAGAATTAACGAGCGATTTAAAATAAGTGAAAAAACTCAAAGAGTGTTGAAGATAGAGCTAAAAGCGTAGAAAATATTTTAATAAGCGTTATTATTTACCTTGTCAATTTCTTTAAATAACTTAAACATTTCACTTTTAGATTTAGATTCGGTGTTGTTTTTTGGGTTAAATTCTCCTAAACTTCTAGAATAAGCAATGGCCTTATTTAGATAAGGCTTTAGCAGTAAATAAATATCCTGATTATATATAGTGTAGTATTTTTCTGATTTATTGTAATCTGTTAAATAATTCTTTTTCAATTTATTGATAACTTCGCAACAATTGCTGAACTTTTTAGAGGTTTTTACAAAATGCAAAAGAAACCAAAATTCCAAACAAGGGTTATTAATGATGACTGTAACATTTTTATATCTTTTTTGAACAGATTCTCTAATTCTCAAAAATTTTTGTATGGGATTTTTTTTCCTTTTTTTTTACTTTCTTTGATTAAAAGCATCGAAATCAATTATCCAGAAAACTTTAGAATAATCTTTGGAAAGTTTTAAAACGAGTTCTTTTGATCATCTATCTTTTTTCATTGAGGTAATTGAGGTTCAATATTTATTCTAAGCTTAGTTTCATTTCGTTTCAACATTTGTAAATACCAGTATTCATCATAGCCATCTAC
>FWWL01003384.1_pt1 | contig 29309 bp, 20 predicted proteins | sample 2228331 | NCBI WGS metagenome assembly FWWL01 (sample SAMEA103939775, study PRJEB20133) | metagenome
TTCGGTGATTGAGGGAGGAAACGTCATTTTCCTTCCCACCCCAACCAAAACGGCTGTACCGGTCACCCTGCAGCCCGGCGAACCCAGCCCAACCCCATACCCCACGGCTACGCCCCCTCCCCCGACCCAGTGTCCCCCGCCTTCCGGATGGGTGCCATGGACCGTTCAAGGCGGCTACACCCTCATGGACCTGGCGGCTCAATTTCAAGTTTCCGTAGAGGATTTGAGCAAAGCAAACTGCCTGTTCACCTCACAGTTGACACCCGGCACGGTGATCTTTGTTCCGCCTCTACCCACCCCAACCGCTACGCGAGCCTCCGAACCTGAACGACCCACCGCTACCCAGCCGCAACCTACCGTAAAAGTGTGCGGACCGCCTCCCGGGTGGGTAATTTACATCGTCAAACCCGGAGATACCCTCTATCGGCTCAGTCGCATGTTGGGCGTCACGGTTGCCGACCTGCAACTGGCGAACTGCCTGAGCAACCCCAGCGCTATTCAGGCAGGTATGCCTCTTTATGTGCCATTCCTGCCCTTTACACCGACCTTTACCCCCACGCGCACAGCCACGAAAACCACCATCCCACCCAGCGTAACCACCCTGCCTCCTTCTCCAACCTTCACCTACACGGCAGTGCCACCCTCCTTGACCCCGGTTCCGCCCAGCCCAACCTTCACTCCTGAGCCTCCCACGGCAACATTTACGCCATCTCCTACCCCTACCGATACACCTGTCCCCAGCGATACACCCACCCCCTGAACGAGAGATTACGTGAAAAAAGTACTGGTATTTACCCTCATCCTCATTTTCATCACACAGGCTTGTAGCCTGCCCATACAATCTGTGGAAATGGCTTCTTCCACGCCGCTGGTTCCCGGAAGACCTTATCAATTGATCACCCCCGCGCTGGATGCCACTGCCACTCCCACGCCCTTTCAACCCCTTCCCATTACCCCCACACCGATTCCCACCGCCACCCCGACCCCGCAACCAACCCCCACCCTGGGCATCGAAGCCCCCGACGTGCAGATGCCGCGTTCTCCCTTTGGCATTCCCGAAGGCGGAGCCGTCTCCGGAGATGTGGTGAACATCCTGATCCTCGGCTCAGATGCCCGCCCCGGTGGCGGCTTTCGTACCGATGTGATCGTGCTGGTTTCCATTCATCGAGACGACAATACCATCCGCATGGTATCTTTCCCCCGCGATTTATATGTAGATATTCCCGGATGGATGACCAACCGCATCAACACGGCATTTGTAGCGGGTGGATTTAATGCGCTGGCGTCTACTTTCGAATACAACTTTGGCGTGCGCCCCACATACTATGTCATGACCAACATGCAAGCCTTCGTCAGCATCATTGATAGTATGGGCGGAATCAGTGTTAAGGTGCGCAAATCGCTCTCAGATAAATGCGATTTACCCTGGGCAGATGGGCGAGGGTACTGCACCATTGAAGCCCCAGCAACGGTTCCCATGGATGGTCAAACCGCCCTGTGGTACGTGCGTTCCCGGTATTCCTCCAGCGACTTCGACCGATTGCGTCGGGCTCAGGAAGTGCTTTACGGGATCTTCCAAAAACTGATGAGTCTGGATGGCATCAGCCGGGCTCCAGAAATCTATGCCGCTTATGTCAATTCTGTAGAAACCAACCTGACGCTGGATACCCTGCTTACCCTGATCCCCGTTGCTCAGGAAGTCATGCAAAACCCAGACCTCATCCGCCGTTACACGCTCACCCCTGCCGAAGCCGCCCCCTACATTACGCCGGAAGGGGCATGGGTTCTCTGGCCCAATTTGTATGCCATTCGTGCCATTGTGTACGAAGCGGTGTATCGCTGAAAATTCATCCTTTGAGAAATTTGACAAAAAAACATCCCCGGGGTAGACTAATCTCACCTATACGCAAAGGTTAAGGAGTCCCCATGACACCGGAAACCACCTCTTCCCCGGTTGCCCACCTGACGGTTCATACGCCGCTCATCCCGGCGATTTTAACGTGGGAAATTTTCCTGAAAGATCAGGGAAGGTCGCCTCATACCATCAAAGCCTTCATGGGGGATTTGAATTTGCTGGCGTCGTTTTTGCCTCCGGACAAAACCCTTGGCTCGATCACCACACAGGATTTAAACCATTTTCTCCAGTGGCTGGAAAAGGGACGCGGTATTCCCTGCAGTCCGAAGAGTCTGGCAAGGCGCATCACCTCCATCAAAGCCTTTTTCCGCTGGCTTCAACGGAGCGGTGTGCTCTTGAACGATCCCGCCTTGCGGGTGATTCAACAATCCGTCATCAGCCCATTACCAGAAGTCCTTACCCCTGAAGAGGTAGATGCCATTCTGGAAGTCGCCCGCACCTGGCGCACCCGCTCGAAACCCGATGCACGCCCTTACACTCTGGTCAAACTTCTACTGGAGACGGCGATCAAGAAGAGCGAATGCCTTGCGATCACCCGCAACCATATCGATCCGGAAGGGAAAGAGGGTCCGGTACTTTATGTGCGCTACGCCAGCCCTTCGAATCGTTACAAAGAGCGCAATTTACCACTTTCCCCGGAGTGGATTGAGGCATATCAGGAATATCTGGCGCAATACCAGCCCGCCGAGCACATCTTTCCCTGGTCTCCACGGCGTCTGGAATACATTCTGGAAGACTTGAGCGAAGCGGCGGGGATCTCCAAACATCTCTCGTTCGATATGTGCCGCTGGACCAGCGCCCTGATGGATTGGAAAAACGGGGTAGAAGGGGATCAGATCCGCCAGAAACTGGGGGTGTCCAAGATCCAGTGGCGGGAAATATCCATGAAACTGCGCCAACTGGCAGAACAGGAGCGTTAACCGCCCTCTCGCCTGACCTTCAGGTGATAAATCTTTCCCGTTTTTGCAGTGATTCGGTATCGGTGATCCAACCGGAACCCCGGAATCCAGACCACCTCTCCATGAGCACAGACAAGGGGCCAGGTATTTCGTAACCGTCGGGGAAGCCCTGCATCTACCCAGAAATCAGAAACCTTTCGGGATTTTCCCCCCATTCCCAGAGGTTGAAAGCGCTCCCCGCGGCGATAGGGACGGATCTCAAAAGTATCGCCTGTAGCATCACCATCCACGAAGGCTTCCCATCGACTGACATCATCCCAGGAATCGGGCAAAGCCTCCACCGCCTGAACTTCCAGAGCCCACTGGTTGGGTAAAGTCAACCTGCCGGGAACCGAGAGGATCAAGCGAGCATTCGGGAGCATTTGCGGAAATTCAACAGAAATCTCTTCTGGCAGGGTTTCATCTTCCAGAAGAATGCGATCTCCCTCCAGACGCATTCCCAGTCCTGCCATAAGATGAATGTGGCGCGACTGGGTCGGTTGATGGATAAACTGCAAAGCCCGCTGGACGGTTTCGAAATCCACATCGCGAATCGCCGGGCGAAGCAAGGGCAAAGCCCAGCGAATCATATCTCTCTGAAGCGCGGGGGAGAGTTTTATCAAGCGCTCCCTCATAAATGCGATCTGTGTGGTAGATTGCTCCAGCACACACTGATTCCATGCCTGCTGGAAGGCTTCTTCCAGAATGTCCTCCTCATCCGCCAGAAGCATCGCCGTGCGCCAGATGGCTTCTTCAGCACGGGGGTTGATGCGCTGAAGAAGCGGCAAAATTTCATAACGCAGGCGGTTGCGGGTGAAACGCATATCCCGGTTGGAAGGATCCTCAATCCATACCAGCCGATTTTCCCGACAGTACGCCAGCACTTCTTCCCGCCAGACGGAAAGCATGGGACGCACCAGCGGAATGGTGGCGGAGAATTGATTCAGGAAACCCCGATAGGGCATGCCCATCAATCCCCTCCGCCCGGTACCGCGAATCAGGTGCATGAGCACCGTTTCTACCTGATCACTTGCCGTGTGGGCAACAGCCACCGCCTGCGCACCAGCATGCTGAGCCACCCCGAAGAGGAAGTCATAGCGGGCTTCCCGCGCGGCTTCTTCTATGGACATGTGTTTTTCTTTTGCGAGGGCTTTCACATCCCCCTGCCCGATTTGCACCACAAGTCCTCTCTGTTCGGCTTGCTCACGCACCCAGGCGGCTTCCCGGGCAGACTCTGGGCGCAACTGATGATCGAAATGCGCCACAATCAGGTTAAACCCGGCGCGATGAAGCACATCCATCAGACAGAGACTATCTGCCCCTCCGGAAACCCCCAGAACCAGCCGTTGTTCGGGGGAGATGCGGCATAACCGACGCGCATTAAGCAGAACTTTTCCCTCAAGGGACATAACAGGATTGATTATATACCGTTTCCATAAACCTTGAATTTAAGAATGCTATAATCAATTTGGTCAAGCCGTACCATTCTATACCAGAGTGAACCTATGCAACCGCCTGTTATTGGCATTCTGATTTACCCGGGTGACCCTTTCTGGATTCAAACCTATGAAGCCATCCAGCGCGCAAACGAAAAGGTGGGCGCCGAATTCAAGGTCTTTAACTTTGCCGAAACCTTTAAAGCCGTCCGCGCCTACGACCCATACGCTGTTGCAGAGGAAATTCTGGCACATCGACTGGATGCTTTCATCTCAACCATCCTGCCAAGGGCTACCACACAAACCCTGTTAAATGCAGGATTACCGATTATCCAGTTAGGTGAAACTACCTTGCGTCATCCTTTGCTGGTCACCCCCATCGGATTGCGTGAGGCTGCAAACCTTGCAGGGGAATTTATCGGAAAACGCCTGAACGGTAAAGGGCGGGTGCTGTTCATCGGGGCATTTCTGGAAGACCCGCTTGAAGAAGACCGCGGCGAGAGCCGTCTGGATGGCTTCAGAATCGCCATAGAACAATTCCCCGAGATTCAACTCGAGGTGATTGGAGCCTACTGGAGTTACGACCCTGCCTGCAAGGCTTTGCGAGAGACGTTTCAGCACGTGCGTGGACCCGTAGATGCCGTCTTCGGCGCTTCGGACTGGGTAGCACTGGCAGCCCGCGATGTCGGGCATGAGATGGGCATCTTTGCGCCGCATACCCTCCTGGTAGGACTCAACGGTGACCCGCTGGCACTGGAAGCCATTGCCAACGGAAGCATGACCGCGACCGTAGAAACGTGCGCAGAAGATTTCGGAGCACGTGCATTGCTCATCGCTCGAGATGCTGCCATGGGACTGCCTTTCCCACCTCACATTTTCCATACCATTCGACTCATCACGGCGGAAAACGTCGCGGCTACGGCAACCCGGAAACTCATTGCCATTGCAGGACTGCCGAACCGACTGGTGGGATTCAACCGCGAAAACGAAGTGTTTCGCTTTCATCATCTCGAAACCAGCGCCCGAATCATCCAGAAAATTGGGGCGATTCTCGATCAGGAGCAACTGGTCAGCACCATTGCCGATTTGATTCGGGAGTCTTATGGCTTTAATGATGTGCAGGTCTATCTTCTCCGACAGGATACACAAAACCTGCAACCTCTCATCGGCAATCAGGCACAAATTTCACTTGAACACAGCGGACTGCCCGGAGAGGCGATAAAACGGAATGAAGCCATTTTGATCCCCGATTTCTCATTCAGTCAACGCTATCAGCCTGATCCCGGTCATCCCTGGATTCGATCGCGGGTTCTTCTTCCCATTCACATTGCTCAGGAAGTCATTGGCGTGCTGGACTTGCGGCGAGACCAGCCCACCCCCTCGTTAATACAACAACAGCAGGGGTTACAACTGCTGGCAGACATGCTGGGCATTGCCATTCAAAATGCACGCCTGTATCAGGAAGCCCGTACTGCCCAAAACAATGCCGAGCGAGCCAATCAATTAAAAACCCGTCTGCTGGCAAATGTGGGGCATGAGATGCGCACCCCGCTCAACGTAATTTTAGGCTATGCGCAATCCGCCCTCAACCGACATCAGCGCAGTGGACATCAGGACGAGGAACTGGAACGGGATTTACAAATCATCTCTCAAAGCGGCGAGCATCTTCTGCGCATGATCAATGACCTGCTCGACCTCTCCCGGGCAGAAATCGGCGCTTTGAACATGTACTTTGAGTGGATTGACCCCCGCCCGATCATTCTGGAAGCCTTTGAGACCTTTGCCCGCTCGGATGAGCAGCATTCCAACATCCGCTGGCGGATGGAAGTGCCCGAACGCCTGCCTATCGTACAGGTCGATTCGGCACGCCTGAAGCAGATCTTGTTAAACCTGTTAAGCAACGCCCGCAAATTCACCCACGAGGGAGAGATTGTCTTAAGCGCGCAAATCGAACCGCCATTTTTACGCATCTCGGTTTCAGATACGGGCGAAGGGATCTCACAGGAACAGCAAGAACGATTGTTTGAGCCTTTCAGCGCCAGCATGGGAAAACGCCGCCCCAGCGGCATTGGGCTGGGATTGAGCATTACCCGCCACCTGATTGCTCTGCACGGAGGAACACTCACTCTGGAAAGTCAACCCGGCAAGGGAAGCACGTTTTACATTTACCTGCCCCTGCCAGGACTGAGCGGCAAAACCAGTCAGAACCGCGAAAAACGCAACCACCTTCCACCAGCGATGTTCATTTTGAGCACACGGGGAGAGTTCTCACCCGCCATCCGGGACATTTGCGACCGCCAGAATCTCATCCCGGCGTTCATTCGCTCTCCCAAAGATCTGGAAGTTCACCTCGAGCGCTACCACCCGCTAGCCCTGGCGTGGGATCTGGATTGCGCCGGCACCGAAGACTGGATGCTGTATCAGTGGTTGCACACCCAGGTGGATATGGGCGATCTCCCATTTCTGCTCTTCCATCACTCCCCAGCGGAAAATGGACTGGTGCAGGTGTTGACCAAACCCACCCGTTCTGAAACTTTACTGGAATGGATTGGCGCCCTCGTTCCCAGCCTTCCAGATCGGCATGTCATCCTGATCGTGGACGACGATGATCAGGCTCGAAAAACATATCGCCGCCTGATCGAAACCTATTTCCCTCAAACCCGGGTTCTGGAAGCATCCCATGGGGAAGAAGCAATTCAGTGTCTGCAAACGCATACCCCAGCATTGATCCTGCTGGATTTACTGATGCCGGGAATGAGCGGTTTTGAAGTGCTGGAGCGAATCCGCCGCCAGTCTCATACCAGCACCGTGCCCGTCATCGTCATCAGCGGAAAGTTGTTAACACACGCCGATATACAGCGGTTAAATTATCCCTATGTCTCGTTCCAGAGTAAGGAAATCCTCACCCCGGAAGAGTGGAAAGAGGTCCTCGAGGAGACCCTGGGACAACCCCACAATGGGGAAAACGCCAGCCCCTTTATCCGGCAGGCGCTTGCGTTCATGCATCAGAATTACATGCTCCCCATCAGTCGCAAAGACATTGCTCAGTCTGTCAACCTGAGCGAGAATTACTTTACCTCGTTATTCCGTGAGGAAATGCACCTGACCCCGTGGGAATATCTCACCCGTTTGCGCATCCGGATTGCCTGCCGTCTGCTGAAGGAAACCTCATTGAGCATCAAAGCCATCGCGTTGCAGGTTGGATTCAGCGATCCGGGGTATTTTACGCGCGTTTTCAACAAACTGGTGGGAGAGTCTCCTATAAATTACCGCAGGGACGCCACATCCCAGTCTTTCGCGCGAACGGTGAATTTTCCTAAACAATCAACTTAAAATCCAATTCCGACAGCCGTAAATTTCCTATACTGAAACAGGCAATCCATTACCCCCTGAATTTCTTTTGCATCTCAGGGACAGGCGCTAAAGGTTCCATTCTGGAGGACCATAGATGAAGCCTGCCGTTCTCATTCTGGATGATGACCATCCAACCCTTGAACTATATACACGGGAACTGTCCGATGAATATGTGGTGTTTCCCTGTTCTTCCATACCAGAAGCCGTCCCCTTGCTCACGCAGAAACAACTTGCGGCAATTGTCTTTGAACCGGCAATGGAGAATGGCGAAGGCTGGAATTTTCTCCAGAAACTGGCAGATTTTTGTATTCCACGGCACATCCCCATCATCCTTTGCAGTACACAGGACGAACACCGCGCCGAACTCCCTCCGGCGGCGGGGAAGTTTCTGGTTAAACCTGTCCTGCCCAATCAGCTGGCAAAGACGCTTAAGCAAGTCCTTCTCTCATCTTCTCCTCAATCTAAGGAAATAAGCGCATGAATGGGACTACAACTACTGACTCGCTTCCCTTGCTGGAAATTAAAGACCTGCGAACCTATTTCTTTCTGGAAAAAGGCACCGTCCGTGCCGTAGACGGCGTTAACCTGACGCTTCAGCGAAAAACCACGCTTGGGCTGGTCGGCGAAAGCGGTTGTGGGAAGAGCATCACCGCCATGTCCATCATGCGATTGATTCAGGAACCTCCCGGAAAAATTGTCTCGGGAGAAATTCTGCTGCGCTCCCGCACTTTTGGGCAGGTTCTGGACCTTACGAAACTGGATCGACACTCTCAAACCATGCGCGCCATCCGCGGCGGTGAGATTGCCATGGTTTTTCAAGAGCCGATGACCTCTCTGAATCCGCTTTACACCATCGGCGATCAGATTGCGGAAGCCGTACAACTCCATCAAAATGTGAGCAAGAAGGAAGCGCTGGAACGCGCGCTGGAGATGCTGGTCAAGGTCCAGATCGCCATGCCCAAACAGCGCCTGAAGGAATACCCTCACCAGTTATCGGGCGGGATGCGCCAACGGGTGATGATTGCCATGGCGCTCTCGTGTAATCCTTCCATTTTGATTGCGGATGAGCCCACCACCGCGCTGGATGTGACCGTCCAGGCACAAATCCTCGATTTGATGCGCCAGTTGCAAGAGGATATCGACTCGTCCATCATCATGATTACCCACAATCTGGGTGTCGTCTCTCAAATGGCTCACTATGTCGCCGTAATGTATCTGGGTAAGGTGGTGGAATACGGAACAACCAACGATATCTTCCACCGCAGTCTCCACCCGTACACGGTAGGATTGTTAAATTCAGTGCCTGTACTGGGAAGGAAAGGGAAAAAAGTCCTTGTCCCGATTGAAGGTATTGTCCCCAGTCCCATGAACATTCCACCGGGCTGTCCATTCGCCAGCCGTTGCCCAAAAGTGATGCCCAAATGCCGCGAGGTTACTCCTGAACTGCAAGAAAAAGAGAGTGGACACTGGGTTTCGTGCTGGCTTTATGAGTAACAACCGGAAAATCCAGCATTGAGGAGGTGATGAAGTCGGAATAAAAAAGATTGAACTGCTGAAAGTCCTTTCACCTGTTTGAGTTCTTTCGTTCTAAAGGAGAGAGTAAGGATATGAAAAAGAGCATCTTAACCCTCATTTCCCTGCTGGTGATCGCAGCCATGTTGATTTCCTGCGCACCACAGGCAACCCCCACCCCTGAGAAAGTGGTGGAGACGGTCGTCGTCGAGAAAGAGAAAGAGGTTGTGAAGACCGTGGAGGTGGAGAAATTCGTCCTCGCCGGTCCGATCCCCTACCCGGATGCGCCTTTGATGGCAGGCATGCGCGAACCCAAGAAATTCGAGATCAACGAAATCGTTGAATTCAAGAAACTGGACAAGTACTGCGAACCTGCCTGGGTAACCGAACTGGTAAAAGCCGGGAAACTGCCGCCGGTAGAAGAACGTCTGCCCAAAGAACCCTTCGTGTACAAAGCCGGGTTCATGTCAGATGGCTTGGGCAAATACGGCGGTGTGTGGCGCGGCGTATGGGCGGCTCCCACCGAGGGCTGGAACTGGGCGGCTGGCGTGAGCCAGGGATGGTTCGGTATTGAAGCCATCGTCCAGGAAGAGCCATTGATGACCGGTCCCATGTTCCTGACCAAGAACGTCGAACCCATCCCGCAACTGGCGAAATCCTGGGAATGGTCGGCGGATGGCACGGAACTGATCATGCGCTTTGTGGAAGGCGCCAAGTGGTCAGATGGCGTGGAATTCACCACCGAAGACATCATGTTCCTGTGGGAAGACAACATCCTCGATCCCAACGTGAACTCTTGGACACAGGCATCCTTCTGGACCATCGAGGGCAAACCGATCAAACTCGAAGCGCTGGATAAATACACCGTCAAATGGACCTTCCCGGTGCCCTACCCGCTCTCCATGCTGTACAACATGACCAACCTGATCTTCTCGCCGGGACCTGCGCACATCCTCAAACCCCTGCACCCGAAATACGGCGGCAAAGATTATCAGTCCTACCGCGACTCCCTGCCCCCCAACAAACTGCCCATTGTCACGATGGGACCCTGGGTGCCGGTGGAATACAAGACCGACGAATTCATGGTCATGCGCCGCAACCCGTACTACTGGAAGGTGGACGAGAACGGCTGCCAGTTGCCCTATCTGGATGAGGTGCAGTGGACCTACTCCAAGACGGGCGTTACCCGCACCCTCAACACCATTGCCGGTACCGCGGATCATTCCAATGTAGAGAACCCCGAAACCTTTGATGAGACGGTCAAGCAAGCCAGCGATCCCAATGCGCCCTTCCGCGTGGAGTGGGGTCCTGAAACGCTGGGCTTCTGGCTGGAACTCAATCAAGCCAAATACACAGGCGTAAAGGATGATCGCGATGCCGCTGTCCGCGAACTGCTGCGCGATGTACGCTTCCGCCGCGCCCTCTCTCAGGCAATTGACCGCGATGGTCTGGCTCGCTCGCTGACCAATGGGCCGTTCTTCCGCCCCTGGCCCGGTGGCTTGTTCCCCGGTTCCGACTTCTTCAACAAGGAATCGGTGGTGTACTACCCATTCTCGCCCGACACCAGCCGCGCGCTGCTGACCGAAATCGGGTTGAAGGATACCGACAACGACGGCATCCTCAACTGGACGGAAGGTCCCATGGCGGGTAAGAACGTCGAAATCAGCATGACCACATGGGAAGACATCTCCGCGGGCGCGACCCTCGGACAGGCGCTCACCCTGCTCTTCCAGGACATTGGCATCAAAGTGAACTTCCGCATCCTGACCAACACAGCGATGACCGAAGCCAATACCAATGGCGAATGGGAAATGCGCATTGCCCGCCCGGGTCAGGCGTTTGCAACCCCGAACGTGCGGTGTAAGGAAATTGCTCCGACCATCAAAGAATTCTCCTGGCACCGCGAAGGCAGCCAGCCGGAAGAATACGCAGACTACGAGCAGAAGATGGTGGAGATCGCCAACACCTTCTGTCTGGAACGCGATCCGCAGAAGATGAAAGACCTGATGTTTGAGTACAACAAGATCCACACCGAGAATGTGTACACCATCGGTCTGGTGGTCGGCCGCTATGGGTTGATGCTGAACAAGTACTTCAAGAACGTACCCATCGGCACGCCACCCTTCCTGTATCAATGGGACTTCAACAACTTCCTGCCTGAGCAAATCTGGCTGGATGAGGCCGACCGCTGGGTACTGGGTCAAAAGGAAATCTACCCCAACAAACTGCCGGGCGTAGACTTCCCCTATCCCGATTTTAGCCAGTAGCCTGTAGCCTTCAGGGGGGAGGGAATTCCCCTCCCCCCTCATCCTCTTGTGGTCTGGAGCCGGTATGATCAGTTACATCTTGCGCCGCCTTTTGCTTTCCATCCCACTCTTACTGGGAATCAGCATCGTCTCTTTTGCCATCATTCAACTGCCGCCGGGAGACTTTGCCACGACCTATCAGAACTTCCTGATCAATCAGGCAAACATGTCGCCAGTTGAGGCAGAAAAGGCGGCAAACGAGTACCGAAAAATTTACGGACTGGATCGCCCCGTCCATGAGCAATATCTTAACTGGATCAAAGGCATCGTTACCGAAGGGAAGTTCGGGTATTCTTTCGCTTACAAACAAGATGTAGGGCAGTTGATTGCCGAACGTCTCCCCCGAACGCTCTTTCTGGCGCTCTCCGCGCACCTCATCTCTACCATCTTTGGAATTGTGATAGGCATCTACTCCGCCACACATAAATACAGCATCGGCGATTACGCCGCCACGGTGTTTGCTTTTATCGGTACAGCGGCGCCACGGTTCTTTCTGGCGATCATCGCCGTGTATTTTCTGGTCATCGAGTTGAAATCACCTTACGTCAATCGTTTTGTTTCCCCTGAATATTCCTTTGCTCCGCTCTCGTGGGCAAAGTTTGTGGACATTCTCAAGTATTCCTGGCCCGTCATTGCCATTGCAGGGTTTGGCGGTATTGCCCGCAACATGCGGGTCATGCGCGGGAATCTGCTGGATGTGTTGAACATGCAGTACGTGACTACAGCGCGCTCCAAAGGACTGAGAGAAGATGTCGTCATCAACAAGCACGCTGTGCCGAATGCACTACACCCCATCATCATGTATCAGGGCACCGTATTACCCTACATGCTTCAAGGAGAACTGGAAGCCGCCATCGTGCTCAACATGCCTTCGCTGGCACCCATGTTTTACAGCTCACTGGTCAATCAAGACATTTATGTTTCAGGAGGCTTCCTGCTCATTTACAGCGTCCTGCTGGTGATCGGTAACTTAATTGCCGATGTCGTGCTGGCACTGGTCGATCCGCGCATTCGATTGAGTTAGAAAAACTTGCGGAGGTTCGCATGGCAAACAAAAAACCAAAAGCCGCTTCAGCAGTCATCCTGCGCGCCAGAGAACACGAGTCCTACGGGACACTGGTCTGGCGGCGCTTCCGCAAGAGCAAAATCGCCATTCTGGGCGGTTTGATGGTCATCATGTTGATCATCCTGGCGATTTTTTCCGATTTCTTTGCCCCCTATGACCCGGTGAAACTCAACATGCGCAACGGGTACATCCCCCCTCATCGGGTACACTTTATTGATGCCGAGGGCAAATTCCACCTTCGTCCATTCATCTACGGGTGGAAGCAGGTACTGGATGAGAACATGTTCCCCAAATGGGTGGAAGACACCTCCAAAGCCTACCCCATTTATTTCTTCGTGCGCGGTTGGGAATATAAACTGCTGGGCATCATACCTTTGGACATCCACCTGTACGGCTTGAAAGAGCCCGATGGGATGATCTTCCTGCTCGGTTCAGACAAGTTCGGGCGCGATATCTTCTCCCGCTCCTGTCTGGCAGGGCGCATTTCCCTTTCCATGTCCCTGTTCGGGACCATTATCAGTGTAGCGGTAGGTTCTGTGCTGGGGGTCATCTCAGGTTACTTTGGCGGCGCTGTGGACACGTACATGCAGCGATTTGTGGAATTTGTCCAATCCTTCCCCCAATTACCGTTGTGGATGGCGCTGGCAGCCATCATTCCAGATACATGGGATCAGTTTGCCGTCTTTGTGGTCATGTCTTCGATCTTTGCTCTGCTTTCATGGACCCTGCTGGCGCGCGAAGTACGCGGGAAGGTGCTCTCTTTGCGGGAAACGGACTTTGTCCTTGCCGCTCGTGAAATGGGCGCTTCAGACTGGCGCATCATCTTTCATCACCTGTATCCCAACACTCTCAGCCACACCATCGTTGTGCTCACCCTGACCATTCCAACCATCATTCTGGCAGAAAGTTTCCTGAGTTTCCTGGGCATTGGCATTCAGGAACCGCTGGTTTCCTGGGGGGTGATGATGCGCGAAGCACAGACCATCCAGACCCTGGGCTTCAATATCTGGATCATCTCTCCAGTGTTCTTCATCTTCATGGCGGTGCTGGGGTGGAACTTCCTCGGCGATGGTTTAAGAGACGCCGCAGACCCCTATACCATCCTCTAGAGGCAATGTTATGACAATCAATTCGTTTTCCGACCCGATTCTCGAAATCAAGAACCTGAAAATGTACTTTCCCATCCGCGGAGGATTTTTCCAGACCATTAAAGGTTACGTGAAAGCGGTGGATGGCATCAGTTTTTCCGTTCGGGAGAACGAAGTGCTGGGGCTGGTTGGGGAAAGCGGATGTGGAAAAACCACCGCAGGGCGCACCATTCTCAGATTGTACGATCCCACCGATGGGGAAATCTGGTTCCGCAAGAAGGATGGGGAGCGGGTAGAAATCTCTAAATACACCCAAAAACAAATGATGCCTCTGCGTCGTGAGATGCGCATGATCTTTCAGGACCCGTTCAGTTCACTCAATCCACGCCGCACGGTCAAAGAAATCATCGGTGAACCGCTCATCATCCACAACATCGCCAGGGGGAGAGAACTGGAAGATCGAGTGGCATATCTGATGACCGCAGTGGGGCTTGACCCTGCTTACATGGATCGCTACCCACACGAATTTTCAGGTGGACAGCGCCAGCGCATCGGGATTGCCCGCACCCTCTCCCTCAGCCCGCGCCTGATTGTTGCCGACGAACCCGTCTCCGCACTGGATGTATCCATTCAGGCGCAGGTGTTAAACCTTCTGCAGAATCTAAAAGAAGATTTGGGACTGACCCTGATCTTTGTTGCGCATGATTTATCGGTTGTGGAACACATTTCAGACCGCATTGCGGTGATGTATGTGGGGAAAATCGTTGAACTCTCCGAAACCGAAAATGTACTGTACCACCCCCTTCACCCCTACACTGAGGCGCTGGTATCCGCCATTCCCCCTGCTGACCCTGATATCAAGATGCATCGCATTCCTCTGCAGGGAGACGTGCCCAGCCCCGCCAATCCGCCCAAAGGTTGTGTGTTCCATCCACGCTGTCGGTACGCCAAAGAGATTTGCAGTCAGCAGGAACCCACCTTGCGAGAAGTGGAACCCGGACACTTTGCCTCGTGCCACTTTGCCGGAGAATTGAGTCTGCGAGGAATTGGAGGAGATTGACATGGACCGATCGCGCATCACCGCATTTCTCAGTTATCTCGTCCTCTTCTTGGGAAGCCTTTACGTCCTGATCTTTGAGCGCCACGATGACTATGCCCGCTACCATGCGTTGCAGGCTCTCGGTCTGGTGTTCTTTGCGGCAGGGGTTTTTGTGGGTTGGGCAGTGCTGGGCTTTGTGATTGCCTGGATTCCGCTGGTGGGTCCCGTGCTGAGCATTTCCATATTCGCTCTGGTGATTGCTGCATGGATCTTTTCGGCGGTCGCATGGGTAATCGGCATGACAAATGCCTTGCGTGGGTTGATTGCTCCCCTCCCGCTGATCGGACGCTGGGCGGAAAAACTGCCCTTTGGACAAATTGCATCATCCGAATAGAAAGGTTAATTGCATGGCAAAAATTGTTTTGATTGGCGCTGGAAGTACCGTCTTTACCCGCAACCTGTGCAACGATATCCTGCTCACGCCGGCGCTTCAAGAAAGTGACATCGTCCTGATGGACATCAACGCCGAGCGTTTAAATGCGGCTTACAAACTGGTAGAAGCCTTAATCCAGCAAAGAAAGTTGAAAGCCCGCGTTCAGGCAACTCTGGATCGCCGCGAAGCCCTTACCGGTGCCGATTACGTCATCACCACCTTCCAGCAAGGAGGATTAGACGCATATCGGCTGGATATTGAAATTCCGCTGAAGTACGGCGTTGGACAGTGCGTGGGAGATACCCTGGGACCGGGCGGCGTCTTTCGGGCGTTGCGCACCATTCCGGTCCTGCTCGATATCTGCGACGAGATGGATGATCTTGCTCCGGACGCCCTGCTCCTCAACTATGTCAATCCCATGGCGGCAAACTGCTGGGCGGTGAGCGCCGGTTCGGGACGACCTTTTGTTGGTTTATGTCATTCGGTGCAGGGCACCAGCGAGATGCTGGCAAAGTGGGTTGAGGTGCCTTACGAGGAAGTGAACTTCCTGTGCGCCGGGATCAACCATCAGGCTTTCTTCCTGGAATTTCGCCGTGGTAAGGAAGACCTTTACCCGGCTTTGTGGGAAGCCATTGAAAAGCCTGAAATTTACCAGACCGAACCGGTACGGTGTGAATTAATGAAGTATTTCGGTTACTTTGTGACCGAATCCAGCGGACACGCCAGCGAATACGTGCCCTACTTCCGCAAATCGGCGGAGATGATTGAGAAAGATCTGGTGCCGCGTTTCAAGAACCCGCAGGACGGCTGGTTCGATTTTGGGCGCACCGGCGGCTACCTGCGCCACTGTCAGCGCACCGCTCAAACCTTTCAGCGGGAATTTCAAGAACTGCTGGATGGCGTGCGCACCTTGAGCGCCCAGCGGAGTCATGAATATGGCTCATACATCATCGAAGCCATGGAAACCAATAAACCCGTCAAAATTAACGGGAATGTGCCCAACTTTGGGCTGATTACCAACCTGCCGCATGGGTGCACAGTAGAGGTACCCTGTCTGGTCGATGCCAGTGGTATTCAGCCGGTCAGCGTTGGTGATTTACCCCCTCAACTGGCGGCGCTGAACCGAACGAATGTCAACGTGCAGGAACTGATTGTAGAAGCCGCTCTCTCAGGTGAGGTGGACGCGGTGTATCACGCCGTGATGCTGGATCCGTTGACCGCGGCAGTGTGTACCCTGCCACAAATCCATGCCATGGTTCGGGAAATGCTTGAAGCCCAAAAGCCATGGTTACCGCAATTTAACATCCACTAACTGAACTCAAACAAGAGAAAGGAGACTCGTATGCCCAAAATTGCTTTTATCGGAGCCGGAAGCACAGTCTTTGCCAAAAACCTGCTGAGATATTCTCAGTTTTCCAGAACTTGCCGACTCCACCATCGCGTTGATGGACATTGACGAAACCCGCCTGAACACCACCCGACTGGTAGCCGAACGGATTGCCCGCTCCCTGGGCGCGCACCCTGTCATAGAAGCCACTACCGACCGACGCAAGGCGGTGGCAGGAGCGGATTACGTGATCACCATGTTCCAAATCGGCGGCTACCGCCCCAGCACGGTAATTGACTTCGAAATTCCAAAGAAGTACGGCTTGCGACAGACTATTGCCGACACTCTCGGCATTGGCGGCATCATGCGCGCCCTGCGCACCATCCCCGTCCTGCTGGATCTGGCAAAAGACATGGAAGAACTGTGCCCACATGCCTTGCTGCTGAATTATGTCAACCCCATGGCAATGAATATGTGGGCGCTCAACCGCGCCAGCAAGATTCGGAACGTGGGCTTGTGCCACTCCGTACAGGGAACCGCCATGCAGATTGCCCACGATATCGGCGTGCCGATTGAGGAAATCAACTACCTGTGCGCAGGGATCAACCACATGGCGTTCTACCTGAAATTCGAGCGCAAAACCCCTCAGGGTGTGGAAGACCTGTATCCGCGCATTCATCAAGTGTACAAAGACGGGCGCGTTCCCGACTGGAACCGCGTGCGGTACGAGATGCTCAAACGGCTGGGATACTTTGTGACCGAGTCCAGCGAGCACTTCAGCGAATATGTGCCGTGGTTTATCAAGCGCGACCGTCCCGACCTCATCGAGAAGTTCAACATCCCGCTGGATGAGTACATCCGCCGTTGTGAAGTACAAATTGCCGGCTGGGAAGCCACCAAGGACGTGGTGGAGAATCCCGATCTTCCCATCAACATCCCATTGATTCAGGAAAAACTGCGCGCGGCAGGCGCTACCGATTGGGACATCCAGTGGGTGACCGAGATTGCATCCAAATTTGACGAGATCGAAAAATCTCACGAATACGGTTCATACATCATCCATTCTCTGGAAACGGGCATTCCACGCGTGATTTACGGAAACGTGGAAAACCGCGGCTTGATTGATAACCTGCCGCAAGGATGTACCGTCGAAGTGCCCTGTCTGGTCGATAAGAACGGCATCCAGCCCACCAAGATTGGCATGCTCCCGCCACAACTTGCCGCCCTGATGCAAACCAATATCAACGTGCAAGCCCTGACGGTGGAAGCCGCCCTGACCGGCAAACGTGAGCATATTTACCATGCTGCCATGCTCGATCCTCATACTGCCGCAGAACTGGATCTGGAACAAATCTGGAATCTGGTAGATGACCTGATCGAAGCCCACGGCGACATGTTACCCAAATTCCACTAGCCAACCTCCTACTCCCCCTCTACGCGGAGTACTGTCCAGGAGGCAGTACTCCGCATTTTTTCCCAGTTGAGTGGAATACAGGTAAAATACATTTCAACATGTTGTATCCTGTCAGAGGATCAATCATGAAACTGGAGCGCTCAACCTGCATTGCCATCTCGGTATCGGCATGACATTGAAACCACCCCCAAACCAGACTCTTTCCCTTCACAACAAGGCAAGGGCTTGCCTGCTGGGCATCCTCATCCTGATCGCCCTGAACGCTGGATTGACTGCCTGTTCGCAAGCCAACCCGCTGTCCGCCATGATCATGACGCCCGGCGTGCCTGCCGAAAGTACCCCACCGGAGCCCCAGCCTTCGCCTGTGGTAGAAGCCAGTCCAACCATCACGCCGGTACCTTCTCCATCTCCCACACCATCTCCAGTGGAATGGGTGTGGACGGCAAACCCCATCAGCGGCAACCTGCTGGTCATTGACCCGGTCAGCAACAGCATTGCCGTGATCATCCCCACAGGGTACCATCCAGAGATCATTGCACCCGGTGAAGGCGCTGTGTGGGCGCTCGACCGCACCGCTGACAGGGTTTTGCGCTTCAATCTGATCACGTATCAGATGGAAGCGGTCATCCCCATCCCTCAGGGAGAAACCACCGCACTGGCATCTGGCGAGGGAGCCATTTGGGTCGGAATAGAAGAACGTCCCCTGACCAATGTCCTGCGACCTTATGAAGAATATATCCCGAACGGCGGAGTGATTCGCATTGACCCAAACACCAGTCAGGTCAACGGATATGCTGAAGTGGGAAGCGTGCTACGGTTAACCACCGGACTGGGAAGTGTTTGGGCACTGACTCGCAACACGGTAGATACCCCGCTGTACCGCATCGACCCGCAATCCCTGCAACGAGAGGAAATTTCTCTGCACGGCACCCATGATTGGTTACTGGAAGATGCCATCTCTGCCGACGATCAGAGTCTCTGGTTTTTTTCACAGGGATTTGCCCGTCTGTACCGTATGAATCCAGAAGGCAGGCTGTACAGCATTTTCTCCCTGCGCCAGCAGAAACCCATCGGCTACGCTGATTTGCGAGTCGCCTATGGTTCCCTGTGGTTTGCCACACCGTGGGGGGATGTGTTGCAACTCGATCCGTCTACCGGTGCAGAACGTTCCCGCACATCTCTGCGTGTACCCCTGCAGTCTATAACTGCCGGTGCAGGTTCGGTTTGGGTACACGCACCGGCGGATGGTGCGGTATACCGTCTGGATGCTCAAACCGGGGAAATTCAGGCACGCATCGAAACAGGGGAAAAAGTCCCCCCCACACCGGTCGTTACCGCAACTCCCATTCAGCGGGCAACCAAGCCCTGTGAGGACGCGCCGTACTCCCGTCTTCAGGTGGGTATGCGGGCATTTACCCTGAAAGAACCTGACCTGCCCCAGCGTCTGCACAAAGAACCCGGTAAAGAGAGCGAGCGGGTAGGGTGGATTCAACCCGGCGAGACTGTGACCATTCTGGAAGGTCCAGCCTGCGCGGAAGGCTGGGTATGGTGGAAAGTGCGCACGGAACGCGGAGGTTACACCGGCTGGGCGGCAGAAGGCGACGAGAACGAATACTGGTTAAACCCCTTGCGATAGACAGCAGCCACTCTATAAAGAAAACCCGTCTCAAGAGGAGTTGGGAGAAGCCATCCGCGCCGCGGCACGCGGAGAAGCCATTCTGCATCCCCAGGTTGCCGCCAGACTGGTTCAGGAAATGCGCGGAACATCTGCGGAGAAACCCAACCCTTACACCGCGCTGACAGAACGAGAACAGGAAGTGTTGAAGTGCATTGCCCAGGGGATGAGCAATGCGGAAATCGCCGCCCAACTGGTAGTGAGCGAGAAAACCATTAAAGGACACGTAAGTAATATTTTGAGCAAACTGCACCTTGCCGACCGCACTCAAGCGGCAATTTACGCGTGGAAAGAAGGGCTGGTGCGCAAAGAGGAATAAAAAAGGGGCTGGATGTTTATACCCAGCCCTCTTTTTCAACCAACACCTTTTTTAGAACCCTTCCAGTTTGGAGAAATCTGCCACCCCACGGGCAAGCGCAGCAATGCGCTGGAGCAAGCCCAGACGGTTGGAGCGCAAATCAGCGTCCTCTGCCATGACCAGCACGGTGTCGAAGAAGCGGTTGATAGTTGGGATCATCGGCAAGAAGGCAGCAAAGAAATCATCCACCGAGCCAGTCTGCCGGGTTGTGGCTTCGGCTTGCAACAGAGCCTCGTAAAGCGCTCGTTCCTCCGTCTCCACAAACCGCTCCGGCTGAACCGAATACTGTTCTTTTTGATCCCGGGTGATGCGCACACAACGAGCATAAGCCGGAAGAATGGTGTTCCAGTCAGGGCGCTGTACCCAGGTCGTCAGTGCCTGCGCGGCGCGGTAGGCGCCATACGGATTGTGGGCTTGTTCCGCCATGACCGCATCCACCACATCATACCGGAAACTGTAATCTTCAATCAGATGAGTGCGCAAACGCCCATAGATAAACTCCAGGCAGGCACTCTGGCTTTCTTCGGTCGCCTGAACAGGCAACCCCTGCGCTGCCAGCGTCAGCCCATGGCGAAGATCGAAAGGAATCTGGCGTCCAATCAACACCTGAACCAGCCCTAACGCGGCGCGGCGTTGCGCAAAAGGATCTTTGGTACCGCTGGGAGCCAGTCCGGCGGCAAATAATCCGGAAAGAGTATCCAGCCGGTCGGCTACGCTCAGTAAAATGCCGGGCAGGGTTTCAGGGAGCGCATCTCCCGCATAACGGGGCAGATAATGCTCAAAGATGGCATCGGCAACGCCTTTGGGTTCGCCGGAATGTTCGGCGTAATACCGTCCCATGATCCCCTGCAGGGAGGTCATCTCGATCACCATGTGGGTGACCAAATCGGCTTTGAGCAGGTGAGCAGCACGACGGGCAGTATTCAGGTCGGATGAGTTCAACCCGAAGAACGGCGCCAGTTTGTCCACCAGCGCTTCAACCCGACGGGATTTGTCGAGCATGGAACCCAGTTTGTACTGGAAGGTCAAAGTGCCCAAACGCGGCAGGCGTTCTTCCAGCGTGTGCTTTAAGTCTTCCTGAATGAAGAAAGAGGCATCGGCAAAGCGCGCACCAATCACCTGGGCGTTGCCATCGGCAACCACATCCAGATGCTGATCATCCCCATTGCGCACGGCGATGAAGTACGGCAACAACCCACCCTGAGCGGCATACACCGGGAAGTACCGCTGGTGCTTCTTCATCACCGAAATCAGAACCTCGCCGGGCAGTTTGAGGTATTCCGGATCAAAATGACCTCGAAGCGCAGTCGGGGCTTCGACCAGTTGCGTCACCTCATCGAGCAAGCCTTCATCGAGTTGCGGCAATCCACCCACTTCGGTCATCAGACGCTGAACCTGTTCGGCGATAGAGGCACGGCGCTCTGCCGGGTCGAGCAAAATGCCCTGAGATCTTAAGGTGCTCCGATACTCCGATGCGGAATTCAGGCTAAAGGTTTCGGGCTGGTAGAAGCGCAGTCCGCGGGTGACACGGTCAGCGCGTAATCCCGCATACTCGAACGGCACCACCGTGTTCCCCAGCAATGCCACCAGCCAGCGGATGGGGCGAGAGAACGCCACCTGACTGGCATTCCAGCGCATGGTTTTATCAAAACGAAGGGAGGCAATCAATCCGGGCAGGGCTTCGCTCAGCACGTCCACTGCTGAACGCCCCTTTTCAAACACCTCAGCCACCACATATTGTCCCCCATCCACTTCCTGGACTTTGAGGGCAGAAACATCCAGACCGCGACTGCGGGCAAAGCCCTCGGCGGCTTTGGTAGGCTGACCCTGAGCATCAAAGGCGCGGGCAGCAGGCGGACCTTTCACCACGGTCGTGCGGTCAGGTTGAGCCGGAGATAACCCCTCCACCAGAACCGCCAGACGGCGAGGTGTTCCCCAAACGTGCACATCGCCGTGGCTCAGGCGTAATTCCTCCAGCAGAGCAGGCACTTTTTCCCGCAACTGCTCCAGTGCGCTCTGCAAGTCGGCGGCAGGGAGTTCCTCGGTACCAATCTCCAGAAGGAACAACTCTGGCTGGCTCACCGCACCGGTTTGCGCCGACGGAGCAGATTCTGCCTGAGGAGCGGCGCTTTCCTTTAGCCAGGGGAAACCCAGACGCTCGCGCTGTTCCACGTAGGCAACAGCAATTCTGCGGGCAAGGTCGCGCATGCGCCCAAAGAGCGCCTGCCGTTCGGTGACGCCGACTGCGCCGCGGGTATCCAGCACATTGAAGGTGTGGGAACACTTCAGCACATAATCATGAGCAGGCAGCACCAACCCCTGTTCGAGGGCAGCGTTGGCTTCGGCTTCGTAGAGATTGTACATTTGCCAGAGGCGATCAACGTTGGCAACCTCGAAAGAATATTTGCTGTGTTCGTATTCTCCCTGCAGGTTAACATCGCCGTAAGTGCGGCTGGGACTCCACTGAATATCGCGGAAATGACGCACCCGCTGGAGCGCCATGGCGATACGTTCCAACCCATACGTGATTTCCACCGAGACCGGCTCGAGGACAAAACCACCTGCCTGCTGGAAGTAAGTAAATTGGGTAATTTCCTGACCATCCAGCCAGACTTCCCAACCCAGCCCCCACGCACCCAGCGCAGGAGATTCCCAGTTATCCTCCACGAAGCGGATATCGTGTTCGCGTGGATCAATACCCAGCGCCATCAACGATTCAAGGTACAGTTCCTGAGGATTACCCGGATCGGGTTTAAGAATGACCTGAAACTGGTAATGCTGGTTCAGACGGTTGGGATTTTCGCCATACCGTCCGTCATCGGGACGAACCGATGGCTCCACGTATGCCACATTCCAGGGCTCCGGACCGAGCACCCTCAGGTAGGTGGCTGGGTTCATTGTCCCAGCGCCAACCTGCTGATTGTAGGGCTGCCAGATGAGACAGCCCTTGCTGGACCAGTAATCCTGAAGTTTGAGAATAATCTCCTGAAAAGTCAGCGTTCGCTCCATGCCTGCTCCACGACAAAAAATTGCATCCGGATTATACCAGAGGCGAAACTCTCAAAGTTGTTTTCACTCTACACGGCGAAAAAATCCCGCCCAGAGCGTCCAGATCAACCCGGCGGCGCAAACCACCACCATTCCAACCAGCAAAGGACGGCGATTGGTTTCTACAAAGCCACCTACCGCCTGCAGAACCGGATGAGGCGTGACAGTCGGGGTCAAAGTGGGCATTGGCGTCTTTGTTGGGGCGGGTGTGCGCGTCGGGGTTACCGGTGTAGGGGTACGGGTTGGACGGGGCACGGTGGGGGTGATGGTTGGAGTTACCGTCGGTGTGGGGGCTAAACGGATGATGAGACGCTGTCCGGGGAAAATCAGGTTCGCCGTTGGGGCTAAACCGTTCAGCGCGCGAATCTCCGCCATACTAACCCCGTAAACCTCTGCCAGGGTAGCCAGTGTCTCGCCTTCCTGTACGATATGGACAATCGAGCCGTCCGGCTGTGGGGTAGCCGTGACAATGCCCTGCGGGTAATCCTCCGCATTTACGGGGGAAGGCAAAAAGGCAATCCCCAAAATGGTTAAGAGTAAAGCCATCCACAAGCGCAAGCGCATGTGCACGATTATAAGCGGAAACGCCTCAAATGGGAAAAGGTCGCAGGAGTTCAGGGCAAAATGATGGTTTGTCTTTGGGCTTGATGAATGAAACGGAGAATCTCGGTAGATTGTTGCACGCTTTCCACCAGACCCGCCTGCAATTCACCATCCGATGCCCCATCAACAGCCAGGAAACGAAGTTGATCCAGCACTTCCCGAATGTGCAATTCACGCAGGCGCAACAGGGTGCGCACCAGTTGCTCAAAGGCTTCCTGTGAGGAAATTTCTTTTTCCCCCAGAGGCTTCAGGAATTCATTCAATTTTTCCTGAAGGGACTCGGGAACGAACTGGCGGATATATTCATCCACCTCATACTCATCCTGATTCATGGCATCCAGAATCAGACGGGCAAACTGCTGGTGTTCGGCTTGTTCAAAGTCCATCATCCCAAAACGCGCCAGACGATTTTGTTGAAGGAATCGGTCCAGATCCGGAAGAAGGTCGAGAAAATGCAGTAACAGGCGTAGAATTTGTTCTTCCAGGGCACGCGTCGGACGCACAGGGGTGATCGTGGACGCTTGGGTCGCGGCAGGACGAGCCTCCGCACGCCTGCGGGTGGATGTACGCTCCGTTCTGGTCGCGCTGGAAGCGGTCAAGGCTCGCTCATCTACACGCAAGAGACGAGCCAGACGCTGGCGGTAATCTTCACGCTCAATGGGACTGGCAACATCCTCAATGAGGGGGAGCACCTGAGCAGCAATCTGGCTCTTGACCTTGGGGTCTTCCAGATTCTGGCCTGCCGCAAGCGTTTCCATGACGTGAATCACCACCGGACGGGCACTGGCAATCAGATTTTTCCATGCCTCCGGATCGCTCAATACCAGATCATCGGGATCTTTGCCTTCTGGCAAGGTAGCCACGCGCAAATCGGCTTGCAGGCGGGCTTCGTGGCGCAGTAAACCGCGTGCATCGAAAACCACTTCGGTGGACTGATCCATTGCCTGACGGGCAACTTCCAGACCGCGCAGGGTGGCTTTCTGCCCGGCAGTATCGGGATCCAGCGCCAGCACGATGCGGCGGGTAAAGCGCTTGAGCAGGCGCAGTTGATCTTCCGTCAAAGCCGTCCCCATAGGGGAAACGGCGTTTTCAAACCCCGCCTGGTGAAGCGCAATCACGTCCAGGTACCCTTCTACAATGACCGCCTGATCCATTTGCCGGATGGCTTTCCGCGCCCGATCCAGTCCATAGAGCAGTTTACCCTTATCGAACAAAGGAGTTTGGGGAGAGTTGAGAAACTTGGGTAAATCCTGCGGGTTGAGAATGCGCGCCCCAAATCCGGTCATTCTTCCATTCACATCGCGGATCGGGATCATGATGCGGTGACGGAAGCGATCGAACACCCGCCCATCTTCGGACTCACTGAGCAAACCCGCCTGGCGGAGATCGTCTATGGAGTAATGCTTTGCGGTGAAGTACTTAAGGGCATGATCCCATCCTTCAGGGGCATAGCCCAATCCAAAGGCTTCAATGGTTGCCCGCGATAACCCCCGCTGAAAAAGATAATCCAATGCCTGTTTTCCAGCGGGAGTTTCGAGTAAATGAAAGCGATAAAATGTCACCGCTTCTTCCAGCAAAGCGCGCAGGCGCTCGTATTCTTCCCGCTCTTCTTCTTTCTGCGGGGTGATGGCTTCCAGTTTGACTCCGGCTTTTTCTGCCAGGAATTGCAGCGCCTGAGGGAAGTCCCACCCCTCTTTCTTCATCACAAAGCGAAAAATGTCCCCGCCTTCGTTGCAGGCGCCGAAACAGCGCCAGGTTCCCGTCTCGGGAAAAACAACAAAGGATGGGGTGCGTGTGTTGGGATGGAAAGGACAAAAACCCGTGTAGTTCTTCCCGGCACGGCGCAACTGCACGGTTTCGCCGACTAAATCAACGATGTCAATGCGAGACTTTATTTCATCAATTGCGGTCATGGTTCTGAGTCATCCCGGCGGTCTTTCCGCAAGAACAAATACCACAAGAAACCCAGCCCTACCACTCCGCCAAAGAGCAGCCCCAGCACCAGGCTGATCCAGTCGGACGCATTTTGGGCTGGCACAGGAACCTCCTGCGAAGAGGTCGGGGAAGGTGTGGCAGAATCCCCCGGTTCAGCAGAGGAGGGTGTAGCAGTGGTTTCTGCTGTGGTCGTTGAAGTAACTTCACCCGTCTCATCGGGAGGAAGGGTGGATTCTCCCGGAGGAATATACCCTCCCTCTGTGGGAAGCGCAGTACCCTGATCGGGAGGGAGATAACCTTCCATCGTAGGAGTTGGCGCTCCAGGGGTTCCCGCCGTCGGAGACAGGGTACGGGTAGGCGTACGTGGAGTGCCCGTGCCTGGGGTAGCGGTGCGGGTAGGGGTCAGCGAGGAAACGCGCGTAGGGGTATTGACCGGGCGGGTGGTAGAGCCTCGGGTAGGCGATGGAAATGGACGGAAGGTAGCGGTAAACGTGGGAACAGGAGTCCATGTACGGGTACGGGTGGGGGTGAAGGTCGGCGTAGGAGTATTGGGAACAATTGAAAGGATGTCTGAGTAGATATACCCGCCATCCGTACGAATGACTTTGAGGCGGTAGTAGTTCATCACCCCATTGGGACGTCCGCCATCCACAAAGGTATAATCACTGCCGCTCAGGGCAGAACCTTTGCGGGGGATCAAATCGGTGATGGGATCAAACGGACCGTTAGCAGAGAGGGAACGAAGGATATAGAACCCACTGATGTCGGCTTCGGTGGTGGTGGACCACTGCACGGTCACCGTTTGATTGCTCGCCAGCAGGCGGAAAGTGGCAGGGATGGGCAACCCCACCATGAATGGGGTAAACCCCATCTCGGTAAAGGAAGGCTTTCCGCTGGTATCAACGGCAACCCGGATCTCATCCTGTCCCATATCACAGGTTGTGGTCTGCCCGCTTGCTCCCCCAGCGCCGCTCCCTGCGGGGTTTTGTCCGGTGGTATCCCATCCCGCAGTTAGCACGCCAGATGGATCCAGCCACCAGAGGGGGAATTTGCTGGCGTTGGAAGACAGTTCGCAGTACTGCGTGGATTCAATCACCGCCATACATGCCGTAGAGCGGTTGTACTTGAAAGACAATTCCAGAGTTCCGGAAGGTGTGGCGTTTTCCGCAAGGAAAACATCAAACGCATCACCGCAAGGATTGGGACTACCTGCGCTGGAAGAGAAGGATGGAATACTGGCAGGGACATCCGCGCCATGGTTGACCACATACACATCCACATCACTGCCATCGGAGGAACGCTGAAGTGCGATCTGATTGTCGAAAAGGTAGGTTTTTGAGGTGGTCACCGTCAGGCGGGTAGCCCGCACCCCTGCTGAAGCGCTGTTCCGGGCAATGGGCGCGCCCAAACGGCGGGCAGGATCCAGTGTGCAGTGCGTCTCGCTGGCAGAAGGGACAACACCATCCCCCCAGTAATTGTGATTGGCAAGGCGGTTGGCAACCGGCGCCGAGGCGCCTGCCGCGCACTCTACCGCAGAGCCACTGCGATTCTGGTGCAGGTTGTTCGCCACCAGCAAAAGCGGCGCCGAACTGGCGCTCCCCCAGTAAAGCGCGTAGCCGCTGTTTCCGGTGATGTGGTTATAACGCACTGTGAGAGAAGTACCCACATTCACGACTGAGATGGCGTCTGCGCCATTGACCAGATCATTGCCTTCAATCAGGACTGCATTGGCGGTGTTCACCAGAATCAAGGTGCGGCTGGGAGATGTACACGCGCCGTCGTTGATGGTCAATCCCCGCAGGGTCAAACCGGCAGTCACCTCAAGCAAGGGGTTGGCGCAAAGAGAATCCTGCGTGGTCAGGACTGCATTTGATTCGCCTTCCAGCGTCATGGGCTTGTTCAGGGTTACGCTTTGCCCTTTAAGCGTTACCGTGCCCAGCACAACGATGCGCCCGCCGGCAGGCAGGGCATCCACGGCATCCCGCAGTCCCGTACCCAAACCACCCGCGGAATCGCCCGCGCTGTTCAGGAAGCATGGAGATTGGGTACAGGCAGAGGGAGAGCCTGCCAGATACGCCGTCGAACCCGTCCATGCCAGAACACTCATTTGTGAGGTGAAGGCTTGACCGGTGCGCGCCCAATTTCCGGCGCCGGTTGTGTCCTCAAACACGCGCATCAGCACGCTTCCGGGCGCTGTAGCCGTGCGGGCAATCCTGAAATGAAAGTCTAACGTATCGAAAAAATAGCCCGCATTCATCTGGGTCTGAACTGCAGCCGCCAGGGTGTAGCCGGTTGGGGGAAGCGGATCTTCCGCACAGCCCGCTGAAGTGACGTTGGCATAAGAGAGTCCGGTGAAGCCGCCTGTGCTGTCCACCTGCACGGACGAGGCATCCATCCAGCCAGCAGGCAGATACACACAAACTTTGACATTGGGACTGCCGGAGGCAGGGGCATACTGTCCCACCTCAAAATTCAGGCGGTAACTCAGGCGCTGTCCAGCGGCGCACCCGCCTGAGGGACAAGCCGAAGGTGCCAGCAAGACCAGCGATGTGGATGATTGTGCTGCAGGGGTGGCAGATGTCTGCGCTGTTCGAAGAAGAACCGCCAGTAAAACCATCAGACCCACCGCCCAAATGCGTTTAAAAAGCATACCGAAATCCCTGTTCGAGAACTCTTTTTTCTATTGTACTCGGGAATGAAAATGTCGAAAGGAAATTACTTTTCACTTCCAACGGATAATCCACAAAACCAGCATACAACCGGGTTCCGAACCGGATCAAAACATGGTTACAGGAAACCCAAACGTCAAACCACCCGTAAGAATAACAAAAAAAGAAATCCATGAACGAATCTTTAAGGCAACTTGACGCTGCTCATTTGTCCATTAAAATGGGATATAAATCAATGATTCGGAGAAATGTCTATTGTGAAAAAAAGGCTCCTACCCATCATCCCATTGTTCGTGGCGTTGCTTCTCCTGAGCGCATGTTCTGCCAGCCAGTCCAGCCTGACGATTAAAGAGCCGTGGGCACGGTTGGGGATTAGCGGGGGGAACAGCGCCATCTATCTGAAAATCGAGAATCCCACCCAAGAGGATGACGCCTTGATCAGCGCCTCCTGCGATGCGGCAATGATGACCGAACTGCACATGACCCGAATGATGGATGACGGTACCATGAAGATGGAGCCTCAGGAAAAAATTCCTCTGCCCGCCGGACAAACCGTGGAATTAAAACCGGGCGGATTGCATATCATGTTGATGAATCTGAAGAAAGACTTGAAAACAGGGGACACCCTGTCCCTGAAATTGAAATTCGAAAAAAGCGGAACCCTTGAAGTTGAAGTCCCTGTAAGAGAACCGTGATTCATGAATGCGATCCGTGCTTTCATTGCCATTGACCTGCCTGAAGATTTGCGCCGCCAACTGGGAGAGATCATCGATTCTCTCAAAAGGAAGACACCGCGAGCAGTGCGGTGGGTGCCTCCTCAGAATATCCATCTGACCCTGAAGTTCCTCGGGAATGTCTCGCCAACCAACCTGAACACCCTGACGCAGATGCTCCGTCAGGAAGCCCTGCGCCATACTCCCATGCAGTTCTCAGTGGGTGGGCTGGGGGCGTTTCCCTCTAAACAACGTCCGCGTGTGATCTGGGTAGGGGTGCATGCTCCTCCGGCATTGATCGAGTTACAGCGTTGTGTGGATCAGGAAACCGAAGCCCTGGGCTACCCGATGGAAGATCGCGAGTTCAGTCCTCATCTCACTCTGGGACGGGTAGCGCAGAACGTCACCCCACAAGAATTACGCCAGATTGCCGAGGCTTTGTATCAAACACAGGTAGGAGATTTAGGCGTGGTAAAGGTC
>FWWL01002069.1_pt1 | contig 29300 bp, 24 predicted proteins | sample 2228331 | NCBI WGS metagenome assembly FWWL01 (sample SAMEA103939775, study PRJEB20133) | metagenome
AAAACCTTGGCTTTTCCTCCAGTGTGGACTTGACTCAGGAGTGGCGAGAGTATCGGTTCACTTTCATCCTCGCCAACGGTGACGAAAATGCCCGCGCTATCTTCAGCAATCTGGGAGCGCAAACGACGACCTACTGGATTGCAGCGCCTTCCTTGCGCCCTGGTGGCGTTGTGGGCTTGAAGGAAGAAGAACGGGTGGAAGACGGCACAGTGCCCCTTTTCCGACGAGACCGCTTGGGTGAGCGGACACCCGAGGCGCAGCGGGATTGGATGCGTTTCCTTTGGGAAACGGAAGACCGCTACTGGCAAAACATCTATCGCTACCTGAAGGACGAATTGAAAGTCAAGGCGTTGGTCATGGGCACCATTGTCGGCTGCAGCACTCCCAATTTGATGGCGAAACTGGACGGCGTGGATACTCACGTATATTGGCAACACCCCATATTCCCCAGCCGTCCGTGGGACCCTGAAGATTGGATCGTGCCCAACCGCACGATGGTGAACGAACGGGGCGGCACCTTGCCCGGTCTCGCCTTGCGGCGTGTATTGGGGGAGCCCCATTCGTGCACCGAATACAATCACCCCGCGCCCAACACTTACAGCAGCGAAGGTTTTCTGCTGCTGGCTGCCTACGCAGCGTTGCAAGACTGGGACGCTATTTATGCTTTCTCCTACAGCCATCGTCGGGACGCATGGGATTTGCGGCGCATCCCCAACTTCTTTGACATTGACCAGCACCCGACAAAGATGGTGACGCTTGTTCCTGCAGCGGCGATGTTCCTGCGGGGCGATGTGAAGCCAGCGAAGCAGCAGGTCGTGGTGCGTTTGACGAAAGAGCAGGAAGCGGACTTGCTGCGCCGCAGTGGGGCGTGGGTGCTCGTCCACGCAGGGCATGTGGGTGTGCCGAACGAGGCGGCTCTCATTCATCGCATCGCCATTGCAACGGAAGGTAAACGGCTACCTCCAACTGCCCTGAAACCCGAGCAAGTGAAAATCGCGGGCGACAAGTTTGTCTCGGACACAGGTGAGTTGGTTTGGGACTTGACGGAGAAGGGACGAGGTGTTGTTCTTGTCAACACGCCCAACAGCAAAGCCGTTATCGGCTACGGTGGCGGGAAGGAGTTCAACTTGGGCAGTGTCGTGATTGCGCCAGGGCAAACAATGCAAGACGGATGGTGCGCCATCACGGTCACGGTCATGAGCGGCACTTTGCCTTCCCGTCCCACGACCCGCATCCCTCGTCCCGTTCGTTTGCTGATCACAGCCACTGGTTATGCGGAGAACACGAACATGGGTTGGAAAGAGGTGCCGGGCTATCCACCTAAGTCCAGTTGCGGTCGCAATTGGGGCGAACCGCCATCGCTGGTGGAAGGTATCCCCGCCCGCATCACCTTGCCGCTGCCCGCAAAGCGAGTGAAAGCATGGGCATTGGATGAACGGGGACAGCGAAAAGTTGAATTGCCCGTTAGCGCTGATCCGAACGGTAACGCGGTGGTGGGAATCGGACCACAATGGCAAACGCTTTGGTATGAGGTCACGGTGCAGTGAAAGTTGCTAACGCGCACCGCGTTCAAGGCAACGAAAGCCGCAGTCGCCAAACCTTGACGGTTTCGTCCTTGCTGGCGGAAGCGAGCAAATCGTGGAAGAGGGCGAAAGAGAGCGCCAGCGACCAATTCTGTCCGCCCTTGTGGGTGAACACGGGGTGCCATTGATCCGTCCGCCACACCCGCAGGGTATCGTCCATGCTGCACGACACGGCTATCGCTCCATCGTGGCGGAACGCCAGCGCGCGAATTTCCTTCAAGTGCCAACCGCTCAAGCGTTTGTGCACGAACACGCCTTCCTCGGTGATTTCCCACACAATCAGCGCGGCATCCTCGCCCCCCGACAAAAGCCACTTACCGTTCGGGTGGATGGCTAATGCAGTTATAGCGCCCTCATGAGCAGGGCAGAGGAACTGTTCCATTCGCCGCAGCGATGTCCCTTTTGCGATGTCCAAAACATGGAGCCAGCCGCGAAAATCGCCGACGAACAAGCGATAGTCGTCGGGATGGAAGACAAGGGCTGCGATGGGAGCGAATGAAAACCGGTGCGGACGCCAACGATTGTCTTCCCTTCGCCACAAGCAGAACCCTTTGTCGCCCCCTGCGGCTAACCAACGGAAATCGGTGCTAACGGCGATAGCGTGGAGGCGACCGATGCGAGCGTTAAGCGTTTGCCTCGGTTTTCCTGCCCGCCAGTCCCACAAACGCACCGTTCCGTCCCATCCAGCAGATGCGAGGAGTGGGGGCTCAAGAAAAACGGCGGTTCGCACGGAGCGGCGATGACCACGCAAGACCCATTCTTTGCGGCGACGCTGCCAATCCCAGACGATGATGGTTCCATCGTGGCTGGCGGAGAGCAATCGTTTTGCATCGGGCGCAAAGGCGACCCAAGTGACCCCTGCTTGGTGCCCTTTTAGTTCCGTCAGCAGCCACAGGGGTTGACGCCACTTCCAGACCTGATAGCCCGCTAAGCCAATTAACCCCGACAGGCACAAGGTGCTCACAATCGCTGCTACCAACTGACGCCTCGTCAACCCCATCACTTTCGGCGGGTAAAGGGCGCGGCGGAATTCTGCAATGGACGGGAAGCGTTGGTCCTTGTCCACACTGAGCGCCTTCATGATAGCGCAAGCCACATGGCGCGGGATGTCGGGGCGCAATCGTTCCAACGGGGTTAACGGGTCAGGTCGGTTGCTGGCAAGGGCGTGGAGCCGCGCCGTCGCTTCCGCATGGGTTGGCACTTGCCCCGTCAAAGCGACATACATGGTCATCGCTAACGCATATTGGTCGCTCTTGTCGTCCGTAGCACCGCTCATGCGGTATTGCTCTGGCGGCGAGAAGGGAGGTGTCGCTGCCCTCGCAGCAACGGTCGTCATCCCCTTCCCCACTTTGGCGATACCAAAGTCCACCAAAACAGCCCGCCCATCAGGCGTTATGCGGATGTTTTGCGGCTTGATGTCCCGATGGAACACGGGTGGACGAAGGCTGTGCAAGTATTCCAAAGCGTCAAAAATGCCCCGCATCAACCGCAGCAGTTCGTCACAAGACAACTGTTCCCGTCGCTCCACCCGTTCGTCCAAACTCTCGCCCGCGATGTAGTCCATGACCATGTAAGCGCGTGGGAAAGGGAAGGTGGGCAAATGCTCTTGGAAGAAGTCGCTGACGCGGGGCAAGTTGGGGTGCTGCAAAGTTGCCAGCAATTCCGCCTCTTTCAGAAAAGCGTGCAGCACTGACAGGTCGTGGTTTTCTTTAAGGGCGACTTTCCGCTGCTGGAAGCGCAAGTCCTGAGCGAGGTAAACGGCGCCGAACCCGCCCCATCCCAACAGCCGTTCAATGCGGTAACGGTTGGCTAACACCGTGCCTCTGCCCAACAGTCGCCGTTCGGGGAGGGGCAAAGGTTGACGACAATGAGGACACACTCGCGCCGTCAAAGCGCAATCAGCCCCACACTCAGGGCAAATTTGTGTCGCTTGCCCTGCTGTTGACAATGGCTGCCCACACTGTGCGCAAGTTGAAGCGTTAGTGGGGTTTCGGTGCCCGCAAACTGGACACTGCATCGCTCTTCCTCACTGGTTGTTACGCGCTTTTGCAAGTTACTGAAGGCTGCCGCGCTTAAAAGTTTGCGGCTTCCGCACAGAAGGGGTTAGGATTTTCACCCATTCCCCACCGACCACGCTACACTTTTGGGGCGGTGATGAGGGCATGAGACGGTTGCAAGCGAACGAAGCGGTGCTGGTGGTTGTGGATGTGCAGGAACGCTTTTTGCCCGTCCTGTTTGAACCCGAGCGAGCGATAGCCGCTTGCCAGTTGCTCATCGGCGGCGCTAAGTTGCTACAAGTGCCCATCCTTGTCACGGAGCAGTTGCCCGAAAAGTTAGGGGCAACAGTGCCTGCTCTGCGGGAAGCCCTTGCCGAAGCGTATCAACCGATTGTCAAGGCGGAGTTCAGCGCTTTCGCCAACGAAACTTTTCGCCGCACCTTCGCAGCGACGGGGCGAACCCAAATTTTGCTCTGCGGCATAGAAGCCCATGTCTGCATCCGCCAAACAGCGTTGGATGCATTAGCCTTGGGCTATGATGTTTTCGTGGTGGAAGACGCTGTGACCGCTCGTTACGAGTTCTTGTGGCGGTCGGGGATTCAAAGTTGCGTGGAAGCAGGAGCGGTTCGGGTAAATGCGGAAGCAGCACTGTTTGACTTGCTGGCAACTGCCGAACATCCTCAGTTCCGAGCGGTGCAAGGGTTGGTCAAAGAGTTGGCACCGCGCATTTACGGGTCAGTGAAAGCGCAACCGCAAGGGTAGGTGGCGAGCGTGCAAAACTTGTCAACGCCTGCGCCAGAAGCGATGATGGTGGATGGGCGCGTGCCGAAGGAGGTTTGGGCAGTAGAGACGGAACAGCAAGCCGCCGACGCTGTTCGTGGGGCGGCGCAACGCTCAGCCCCTCTTATCCCGCTGGGCAACGGCACAAAGCGCCACATTGGCTTGCCGCCGACAGCCTACGAGATAGCGCTGTGGTTGCGCCCACTGCAAGGCATCGTGGAATATGCCCCTGAAGACCTGACGGTGACGGTGCGCTGCGGCACCACTGTGGCAGAATTGCAAGCCCTTCTGGCGGAGCGAAACCAGTTCCTGCCCATTGACCCACCATTCCCTCACCAAGCCACCATCGGTGGCATTATCGCCGCTAACACAACGGGACCGTGTCGCTGCCTTTACGGGTTGGTGCGGGAACACTTGCTGGGCGTGACGGTGGTGCAGCCTGATGGCACCCTCACCCGCTTCGGCGGCAAGGTGATGAAAAATGTGGCTGGTTACGACTTGACGAAGTTGTATGTCGGCTCTTTCGGCACGCTTGGTGTCATTGTGAGTGCGACTTTCAAAGTTCGCCCCATTCCCGAGCAACGGGTGACGGTGCCCCTATGGGCAGACCAGTTGGAGCGAGTAGAACAGTTTTTGGGGCAATTGGTCTTGAGCGACATTGCCCCTGCCTTTGCTGAACTGGTCAACGCTTCCGCTTTGCAACAACTCCCCATCCCTGCCCCCGCACCTTACGGGTTGGTGCTGGGCTTTGACGGCTTTCGGGAAGAAGTCGCATGGTGGCTGAACGAAACAGAAAAACTGGTTGGCGCGGTCGGATTGGTGATGGGAGAAGTCGTGGAAGAAGACGAGTCCATCCGCAGCGCTCTGCGCGATTTCCACGCAGGTCAAACGGCTGAATGGGCGTTGAAAGCCCTCTTGCCTTCGTCGGAAGTTTGTCCTTTCATCAACAAGGCACAAAAACTTTTGGGTGAAAGCGTCGCCATCATCGCCCACAGCCTCAACGGTGTCGTGCGGCTTTTGACCGACGCAATTCCAGAACCCGTTACGGAGACAGTGAACGAACTGCTGCGTTGGGCTTGTCAAGCGAACGGCAACCTTATCATTGAGAAAGCGCCGATGCACCTGAAGCCATCCCTGCCTATTTGGGGACAACCAAACAATGCCCTTACACTAATGCGTCGGCTGAAAGAAACTTTGGACCCGAAAGGGCTCTTTGCTCCCGGTCGCTTTGTTTGAGGCAAAACGAAACCTTTGAAGGCTTTTGGGAGATGCGCCGATTTGCAGTTGTTGGAGGGCACACCTCCTGATGTTCCGATTTTCGTTTAGCGGTGCGTCAGGAGACGCACCCTCCACAGGAATGATACTAAGGAGGCGAAAGGGTGTGCAAGCGGAAGTTGGCACGGAAAGGAGCGAACGCCAGCGCCCCGTCTTACCGCTGGATGACGATACCTTTGAACTGCTGATGGACTGCGTCCACTGCGGGTTTTGCCTGACCGTTTGCCCCACCTTCGCGCTCACAGGAGACGAAACGGATTCGCCGCGCGGACGGCTTTACTACATGCGCTTGTTAGCCGAAGGGCGCATTGACGCGAATGAGGCGGTGCTCACCCACTTGGACCGCTGTTTGGAATGTCGGGCGTGCGAGACGGCGTGTCCGTCTGGGGTGCGTTATGGCTTCCTAATGGAACTGACCCGTGCCCACTTGGACCGCATGGGCAAAGGACCCACGCGCCACAGCCGATGGCACGACTGGATGATTCGGCATGTCCTCCCTTACCCCCACCGCTTGGATTGGCTGCTGTTGCCTATGCGGTTCGCTCAGGTGTTGGGCGTAGAGAAGTGGCTGAACACTCTGCCCTTGCTTTCACGCGCTGTTCAAATGCTCCCGCCACTTCCCGCTCGCCATTGGCAACGATTGCCCGAAGTCTTTCCAGCGAAAGGGAAGCGGCGCTTGCGGGTGGGGTTGGTGACAGGTTGCATCAACAGCGTGGTGCTCGCCCGCACCAATTGGGCAGCAGCGGAAGTGTTGGCAGCGTGCGGATGCGAAGTGGTCGTCCCACGCTCCCAAGGTTGTTGCGGCTCCCTGTTGCTGCACTTGGGCGACGAGCGGCAAGGGAAAGCGTTAGCGGCTGCCTTAGTTCGCACTTTCGCCCGTCACGAACCGTTGGACGCCGTTGTTGTCACCGCTGCGGGATGCGGCGCAACCATGAAGGACTACGGGAATTTGTTGGCAGACGCAAAACACGGGGACGGAATTGCCGAGATGGCGAAAGCCTTTGCAGCGAAAGTGCGGGACTTTGCGGAGATCGTGGACGAACTGGGGTTGCCGCAGCCACTGAATCCGCTGCCGTGGAGGGTCACTTACCACGACCCGTGCCATTTGGCGCATGGGCAAGGCATCCGAGCCCAGCCTCGCCGCCTCATCCAGCAAGTGCCCGGCGTTCAATTTGTGGAACTTCCCGAAGCCGACTGGTGCTGTGGCGGTGGGGGCGCTTATAGCCTGCTGCAACCCGAAATGTCGGACGCCGTCTTGGAGCGCAAGATTGCCAACATCAAAGCCACAGGCGCAGAAGTGGTGGTGACAGCCAACATCGTCTGCTTCCTGCAACTTTGGTATGGCATCCGCAAGCATCGGCTACCTGTTCGCCTTTTGCACTTAGCCGACTTTTTGCGCTTGGCACTCCCCAATCACGCTTAAGACGGAACGGGGGACGCGGGGCGTGGGACGGGTGAGAGACAAAGAGGCGGAGAAACGGGGAAGCGGGGAGACGGAGATGCGGGGTGCGGAGCAAGGAGTAGGGAGCGCAGAGTTGGTAGCGTCGCCCCTTGTGGGCGACGGGCGTTGAACAACCATCAGGGACAAGCCCCGACGCTACCAAACCTGGTTGGGGCAACCGTTACGCTGGCGGCAATTCTTCACCAGTCAAGCGCCGATAGGCTTCCAGGTAACGGGTGCGAGTTTTCTCCACGACATCGGGGGGCAGTTCTGGAGCGGGCGGTTCTTTGTTCCAGTTGAGGCTCTCCAAGTAGTCGCGCACAAATTGTTTATCAAAGTTCTCCTGCGGCTTGCCCGGCTCATAGGTGCTGGCGTCCCAGAAGCGAGAACTGTCGGGGGTGAGCAACTCGTCAATCAAAATCAACTCGCCTTCGTCAGTGAGCCCAAACTCAAACTTCGTGTCTGCCAAAATGAGCCCTCGCTCTTCCGCGTGCTTGGCAGCGAACAGGTAGATTTGGATGCTCAGGTCTCTCAGTCGCTCCGCAATTTCTTTGCCGACCAAGTTGACCACTTGCTCAAAGGAGATGTTTTCGTCGTGCCCCACTTCTGCCTTCGTGGCAGGGGTGAACACAGGTTCGGGCAACTTCTCTGCCAATTTCATCCCTGGTGGCAACTTGATGCCGCAAACTTCGCCAGTGGCTTGGTAATCCTTCCACGCCGAGCCGTAAAGGTAGCCGCGCACCACGCATTCAATGGGCACCACCTTCGTTTTGCGCACCAACATGAAGCGGTCGCGCAGCAGGTCCGCATAGGGTTGCAAGGGTTCTGGCAACTGGGAAACTTGCCAAGCCAGCAAGTGGTTGGGAACGATGGGGCGGGTTCGCTCAAACCAGAACACGGACAAGCGGTTGAGGATGCGCCCTTTGTCAGGGATGGGCGTTGGCAGCACCACATCAAAAGCGCTGATGCGGTCGGTGGCGACAATGAGCAACTGACCGTTGACAGTGTAAATGTCCCGAACCTTTCCCCGCTTCAGCAGTTGCACCCCTTCACCTTGCAAGTTCGTCTCCCGAATAACCATCGGCATCCCTCCTGAAGGTCACACCAGAGTTTAGCGCCACTATAAGTTGCCACAGCCCCAAAAGTAGCGCCACCCTTGTGGTCGTTTAACATCCGTCGGGGCGAGCCTCAAACGCTACCGCAAAACGGTCATTCTCGCTTGCTAAAGCAGGCGCTTATAGTGGTGTCATCAAACCGCTGGCTAAAGCCAGTGGCATGTTCTTCGGGTTAGCGCTGCAAAAACTCATGCTACGGGCTTTAGCCCGTAGTCGGTGACGCCTTTGTGAGCGCCGATTTTAATCGGCGACCCACCTCTTGTTTGATGGGTTCCATGCCATCAGCAGCGTTGCCCCTTGTAGGCGACGGTCGTTTTCTACTCGTGGTTTTAGGTCACTCCGCAACAGGGCGCTTCTCCTCTCGGAACAGGGCAGCGAAGATGGCAGCGCACAGCAGGGTGATGATGGCGGGGATGGTGAAAACCCATGTGTAGTTGGTGACCGTCTCACCGTTCACCGTTGTGGTGAAGATGTCCCTTAGGAAGCCAGCGAAGAACCCACCAATCAGCAACCCCACACCCAACACTGCAAAGTTAATCAAGGCTTGAGCCGAAGAGCGGATGTCCCTCGGCGCGACCATGTCGGTGTAGATGAATGCGACCACGAAGAAGAAGACATAGCAGAACCCGTGTAAGGCTAATGCCGCGATAGAAAGCCACACCAGCCACGGGGCGTTCTGGTAGCCTGCCCAAGTGATGGCGAAAACGATGTAACGGATGGGCCACGCCACAATCCCCACGAGCAAGGAGTTGCGCACACCCCAACGGGGCAAAGCGTAAGGGAGCAGGAAGGTGATGGTGAAGATTTCCGCAATCTGGGCAATGGTCATCCATGCGGGCAAAGAGGCTTCGGTGATGCCCACCACCCTTCCCGCTTCCTGCAGGAAGGGGAAAGTGAGCATGTAGTAAAGGCGCAACTCGGTAGCGACAACGAAGGCGATGATGAAGAAAGTGAGGTAGTTGCGGTCTTTCAACAGCACCAGCGCCTCGCGGAACGCCAACGGGTCGGGCGCTTCTTTCGCAGGGGGTGTGTGAGGGAGAGCAAAGGAAGCCAACCCCATCAGGATGGAAAAGATGCCGGCTAACACGAAGACATCAATGACGGGCCAATCGGCAGAACCCAAAGTTCGGCGCATGAGGCTCAAAATCCATCCCGCCACAATCCAACCGATGGTGCCCCAGACGCGAATGGGTCCGAACTGGCGCTGCGGATCCCGCAAGTGCTGCAAAGCAATGGAGTTGGTCAGGGCAAGGGTGGGGGCGTAAACGAGGGCGAAAACCAGCATAAGTGGGAGCATGGTTGCCAGTTGCTTTTGCGTGGACAGAATGAGCAAAATGACACCGCCGATGAGGTGGAAAATTCCCAGCGCTACTTGTGCCGCCAAGAGGCGGTCAGCAACTTGACCCGCTGTGAAGGGTGCCAACAGGTTCATGATGGGCAGGGCATTGTAAATGAGCGCGAGGGCAAAACCAGAAAAGCCTAACCGCTCAACTAAGATGCCTGACAGGGGCGGTTCCCACGAACCCCAGATGGCATACTGCAAAAACATCATCACCGCCAAAAGGGGCTGAGAGAACATCACCTTCAACGCTGTCGCTAACTCTTGCAAACCGCTCTGCTGCTGTTCTTCCGCCATCCGAAACCACCTCCGCAGCAAAATTTTGTGATGAACCGCAGCAACTGTAAATGCACCATAAGCGCTGTTAAAATTACTTTGGCTCGCCTGAAAAGACCCGCGCAGAAAGGGGGTGTGCGAAGATGGCGGATTGGACGGTTTACCCTGCGACCGATATTGTCCCTGACGAAGTGGAAATGTTGGCAGCACAAATTGAGGAAGACGGGGGCAAGACCTTAGCCATCTACCGCGACCCTTATGGTGAGCAGTGGCAGATTTTCGCCTTGCTGCCTTTGGCAAAGGTTCAACCGACGCCTTTCCAGCGGGACTTGTCATCCCACCATGTGGAGCGGTTAGAGGAGGTCATTCGGGAGTTGGGGCGGTTCCTTGACCCCATCATCGTTATCCGCACCCCGCAAGGGGAATACTGGACGCCTAACGGCAACCATCGTCGGGAAGCGATGGTGAAATTGGGGCAAAAGATGATTGCTGCCATTGTCATCCCCGATGTGCGGGTGGCTTACCAAATCCTTGCCCTGAACACCGAGAAAGCCCACAACCTTAAGGAGAAGGCGCTGGAAGTCATCCGCATGTATCGGGGGTTGCTTTCCGAAGATGGGCGCTACCGCGAGAGCGACTACGCCTTCCACTTTGAAGAAGCCTATCTCATCACGATGGGGCTCATTTATGAGCGGCGGGATCGGTTCGGTGGCTCCGCTTATGTGCCCATCTTGCGGAAAGTGGACACCTTCTTGGATTTGCCCCTTCCCGAAGCCCTTAACGAGCGGGAGCGACGCGCCCAACTGCTGGAGGAAGTGGACGCACTGGTGGAACCCATCGTCCAAAGCCTGCGGGAGCGAGGCATCAACCACCCCTTCCTGAAGCAAGCCGTCGTCTCCAAAGTTAACCCCATCAAACGCAAGCGCATCGTGGACATCACCTACGAGGAAGCATTGCAGCGAATGAGACGCGCCCTGGAGCGCCTTGACCCGTCCACCATCACACTGCAAGATTTGGCAGCCGCTATCGCCGAAGAAGGAGCCTTTTAGCCACTAACAGACCATCCAAAAGAACCGAAGTGACGGCACGCTGTAGAGAGTTCTTTTGCAGCGTTTGGGAAAAAGGAGGTGAGGGGAGCGCAGCGTCCCCCGCTGCGATCTCCCTGTAACAGTGCTAAGCACACCGCTTTTGGAAACGCATCGGAAGGAAGGAGCCAAGTTGGTGGACTTTGCTGGTTGGCTCTTGCCACTGCATTACGGAAGCATCTTGGACGAAGCCCGCACCGTCCGCGCTCGGTGCGGGTTGTTTGATGTCAGCCACATGGGGAGATTGGTGGTCAAAGGGACAGAAGCCGCCTCCGCCCTTGATTACTTGGTCACTCAGGCAGTCGCCTCCTTAGCCGTTGGGCAAGTGCGCTACGGGTTCCTGTGCAACGAACAAGCGGGAATTTTAGATGACTTGACGGTCGCTCGCTTATCGGACGACGAGTTTCTGCTGGTCGTGAACGCAGCGCGGCGGCAAGCAGACTTTCAATGGCTTCAGCACCATCTCCCTCCCACTGTCTCTTTGGAAGACCGCACCCTGACGAGCGCCATGCTCGCTGTTCAAGGTCCCGATGCGTTGGCTGTCGTGGACAAGTTGACCGATGGCGCGGAGAAGCCGTCGGCTTTGAAGCGGTTTCACTTGGGTGTTTTCTCCCTTTGCGGCACCATTTGCCTTGTCTCGCGCACGGGTTACACAGGCGAGGACGGCGTGGAAATTATCTGCCCGTCAGAGGCAGCGGAAACCTTGTGGTCGGCATTGCGGAACGAAGGCGTGCCACCCTGTGGCTTGGGTGCGCGGGACATTTTGCGCTTGGAAGCGGGCTTTTGCCTTTACGGTCACGACTTGGACGAAACAACAACCCCCGCGGAAGCCGACTTGATGCGGTTTGTGGCGCTGGACAAATCGTTCATCGGGCGGGACGCATTACTGGCTCAATTGAACGAAGGCGTTCGCCGCAAGCGGGTGGGGCTCAAACTCGCTTCTCGCGCCACCCCGCGCCAAGATGCCCCTGTGCTTGACAACGGGCAAGTTATCGGTCGGGTCACCAGCGGCGTCTTCTCGCCCCACTTGAACACCGCTATCGCGATGGCGTATGTGGCAAGTGAGTGGGGACATATTGGCGCAAGGGTGCAAGTGCTCGTCCGCGACCAACCCCACGACGCCGAAATCGTCGCTATGCCCTTTTTGCCTTTGCCTTCCCGCAAAGCAGGATAGGGGCGAAGGAAGGTGGCGAGATGACGATTTTCGCGACGGAAGAGATGCTGGAACGAGAGGCAGCGATGTATCTGGCGGAACGATTGAACGCTTCGCCACTGGAGCAAGGTTCGCTGCGCCGACCCCACAGGCAGTTTGACATCTTGCTCCGCTTGAACGACGAACGGCTTGTCGTGGAGATGGAGATTGGCGAAGGGTGGCGCAAGATTGTGCAAGGCATCGTCCAAGCCAGCGAGTATCGGGAGCGGTTGAACGCGCACGGAGTTATCGCCCTCGTTTACCCGCCTGCTGTCCGCCGACCCGTTGACAGCCCTGAGCAAGCGCGCCGGCTGGCTTTGACGACTCCAGTGCACGCGCTCATCCTTTCCACCTTCTTAAACGCTCACTTTGCCGACATCAAGTTGCCCCAATTGGCAGAGCGCCTTGCAGAAGCGTGGACGAATTACCAGCAGCAAAAGGTCGCTCTCATCTCGCCAGATTTGATTGTCACCGCCCTGCGCGAATGCGTGCAATTGCTGTCAGCCGAATTGCGCCAAAACCGAGGGCTGGCAGACCCCGTCGTGGAAACGGTTGTCGGCTCCTTTGAGTTGTTCCGCATCTTGGCAGAAGGCGAAACGCCGCTGGGCAAGCAGGAGGAAAAACAGTTGCAACTGGCAGCCTTAGACTTGGCGGCTTATGTGCTCGTCAACCAACTGCTGCTGTATCGCTTGTTGGAGATGGCGATTGGGTTGCCCCCCTTGCGCCCCATTGAGCGGACGGAGGAGTTGAATCGCTACTTCAGCGCGGTGACCCGCATCAACTACGAAGCCGTTTACAGCGTGGATGTTGCCAGTCGCTTGCCAGACACGCCTTCCATTCGCCGCCACATCAACGAGGCGATTACAGCGTTGGCAGCGTTGCGCCCTGAGGAGTTGCCCCACGATTTGATGGGGCGGGTGTTCCACGAGTTTTTGCCTTTTGAGACCCGTAAGTTGCTGGGCGCCTTTTACACGAAACCGCAGGCAGCAGAGTTGCTGGCAGGGTTGGTCATTGATGACCCTAATGCGCTCGTTTTTGACCCTGCGTGCGGTAGCGGCACTTTGCTGGTGGCAGCCTATCGGCACAAGTGGCGGTTGCTGCCCTCCTTGCCGTCCAGCAAAGAGCGACGGCGCAAGCACCACGAGTTCGTGGAGCGGCACCTTTACGGTGTGGACATTATGCCTTTTGCAGCGCACCTGGCAGCAATGAACATGACCCTGCAAGATGTCCACGCAAAGGTCAACTACTTGCGCATCGGCGTTGGTCATTCCCTCACGCTCACGCCCCGCGCTCAAGTCGGCACCATTGCCAGCCAACTGTCGCTGTTTGAAATCGCCGAGGAAGCGGACTTGAATAACCCCGCGCCAAAGCGGGGCACAGCGTTTCGGTTGCCCGCACAAGTGGACATCGTGTTGATGAACCCGCCCTTTACCCGCAAGCAACGACTGAAAGCCAACATGTTGGGCAATTACAAGACAGCGTTTCCCAGCGCTCAAAACTACTGGGCATACTTTTTGGCGCTGGCGGACAACTTTTTAGGTGTTGGCGGAAAAATCGCCGCCGTTTTGCCCCGCGATTTTCTCAGCGGTGGTCCCAGCCAAGATGTGCGGGATTGGTTGTGGCGACAAGGGCGCTATTGTCTGCGCTACTTGGTGAAGACGACAAAGGAAGTGGCGTTTAGCGAAGCCGCTCGCTTTCGCGATTTTCTGGTCGTGTTGGAAAAGCGCAATGCAGGGAGTGTTCAGAACCCACCCCCATGCGCCATCGTTTACCTGAAGCGGCGGCTCAACGAGTTGAAGTTAGAGGAAGCGGCAGCCATAGCCCATCGCATCAAAGCGCTGCCGCAAGGTCAGCGGTTGGACGATGACGATTGCGCCGTCGTCTGGGTGCCCCAAGAGAAGGTTCGTTCGGGCGACCCTGCGTTCCAGTTTTATGTGGCGTTTTCTGACCCTGAGACCGCCGAAACTTTGCTGGCGTTCTTGGATGCCTTGAAGGCAAAAGCGGGGCACCAGTTAACGGCGCTGACAGAAGTTGTGCGCATCACGCGTGGCTTAAATCCAGCGCAAAAGGGCGTCATCAAAGCCGTTTACGCTGTCCGCCCGCTCCATCCCGACCGATTGCGGCAATCCCCACTCGTCGTGGAAAGGGAAACGCAAAACGCTATTGTCGTCCGCTTCGCCAACCAGTCACTCAGAATTCCCCGCACCGCCTTGCGCCCCGGGCTGAAGACGCACGCTTACTTGCCGACGATGGACATCTCCGACACCTGCGATTGGTTCCTTTGCCAGCGGTTCAAAGGCTTTGAGAGCGTTGAACTGATACTGGGCGTGGAAGTGGACTTTGATGCCCTGAATCGCAAGGCGGATGCGGCAGCAACGCATTTGGCGGTTGGTTATCGCTTGAACTTGGCAGCGCCAGGGACCTGCCTTCTCGCCTTTTACAGCGCGCAGGAAGTCGTCCCGCAACAAGCCTTCTCGTCGTTCCACGCTGATCCCGACATGGCAAAAGCCTTGTGCCTGTGGCTCAATGGGGGCGCGTTCGTCGTCCAGATTTTGGCGAACCGTGCCGAGACGGAGGGCAGTTTTTGCAACTTGACGGACGAGATGCTGCGGAGCACGCTGGCACCGACGGCGCAATTTTTCGCTGCCCACCGCAAAGCCTTTGAGCAAACCTTTCAACGCCTCAAGGCAGTGCGATGGCGATCGCTGCTGGAGCAATTTGAAAGTGATGACCCAAAGCGCTATGAACTGGACAGTTTCCTTTTGCAAGTGTTGGGCTTTTCCAAAAGCGAAATTGCCCAGTGGCTACCCAAAGTGTATCGGGCAATCGCACAGGAGTTGCGGACGCTGAAGGAAGCCATGCGGACTTATCGCCCTGACGAAGAGGAAGCGGAAAGTTGACCGGTGAGCGGAAGCAAGGGGTGGGCGAATTTGCCCTCGGACATTCCCCGCTCTGTGCTGCGGGCGATAGAGCAGCGCTACGGCAAACCGAAAGTGGTGCGGGTGCGGTGGCGGATTACGGACGAGGACTTGGCAATGATTAAAGCCAGCCAAAAAGATGGGCGGGCGCACGATGTCACGCTATTCATTTTTCGGCAGAGCAAAATCGCCGTCATCCGCAAACCCATGCATCCGCCAGGCGTCTATCGGGCACCCAGCGGCGCGGTGCGTCGGGGCGAAGACTTTGAAGCCGGGGCTTTGCGAGAAGCCTACGAGGAAACAGGGCTTCAAGTGCAACTGGAGCGCTACCTTTTGCGGGTGCGGGTGACTTTCGTGGCGCCTTCAGGGAAGGTGGACTGGACAACGCATGTGTTCACCGCAAAAGCGCTCAAAGGTCGGTTGCGCCCAGTGGACACGAAGGAGATAGAACGCGCCTGTTGGGTCTCACTGACAAAGTTGGCGACGGATCTTCAGGAACGCTTGCGCGCCAGCGGTCGCCCCCTTTTGGGTTATCGGGCGTGGCTAACGGAGCAAGTCATCACCCTTTTGGGAGAGCGAGAAAAGGCGGGGTAGGTGACCTTTAAACCTATCCCCGCCCACTTTTGCGCTCATCCGCTATTGCCCTTGAGGGGGTTGGGGTTGAGGAGGTTGTTGCTGCTGCGGTTGAGGCGGTTGAGGAACGGGTTTTCCGGGCACCATGTGTTGTCCTGGACCGTGAACAGGCGGTTGTCCGCCTTCAGTGACGGGTTTGGGGCGGGTGAAGATGATGTAAGCCCCCACCACGACCACCAACACCACCAGAATGATCACGACTGCCAACCAAGTTGGCACTTCTCGCTGCATGTCGTCCACCTCCTTTTGGCGTGTTGCCGCAACAATTTTAGCACGCGCTAACGCATCTGTCCCTTTGAGGCAGAGCACTGCAAAATAAAGGGTGGTGAGGGCAGATGCGACGATTGATGGGCGTTGTCACGCGCGGCTCGCTGACGGAAGGTTTGGAGATGAAACTGTCGGACGAGTGCTCCATTGAGGACATCAAGGCGGGGAAGTTCGTGGTAGTGGAAGGGGACAAACTCCGCTTCTTCTCCCTCATCACCGATGTGCGGCTGGATGCTACCACCCCTGCTGTGCTGCAGAACCCACCCGCTGTGGACGATGCATTGGTGCGAGAAGTTTTAAGTGGCACCGCCACTTACGCCACCATCATGCTCAAACCGATGCTCACCACTCAGCAGGACGAAGAAGAGAAAGCGCCTGAACGACGGGAGCCGCAGCCGGTGAAAACTGTCCCACCCCACTTCTCCCCTGTCTATGAAGCGACAGCGGAGGATGTGGCGCGCATCTTTGGGAGCGAAAACATGGAACCCCGCGGGCGCTATTTCTACATCGGCACCCCACTGGATATGGACACACCCGTTTGCCTTGACCTCCAGCGGTTCGTAGAGCGGAGCAACGGTATCTTCGGCAAGACGGGCACCGGCAAAACTTTCCTCACCCGCCTCATTTTGAGCGGCTTGCTGCGGTGGATAACTATGGGCAACGGCAAAGTGGTCACCCTCATCTTTGACATGCACAACGAATACGGTTGGAAAGCCTTGCGGGAAACGGATAGCGCTCGTGGCGAAGTGAAGGGGTTGCGGCAACTCTTCGGCTCGCAGGTCGCTGTCTTCACCCTTGACCCTGAATCGTCTCGCACCCGCGAGGTGCCAGTAGATGGCGTCGTGAAAATCTCCCTTGATCAAATCACGGTGGACGACATCGCCCCCCTTCAGGATGAGTTGCGGTTGCACCAAACTGCCGTGGAAGCCGCCCATCTGGTTTACACCCGCTTCCGCGAGAAGTGGTTGGAAGAACTGTTGGATTACGGCGATGCGGGAGCCATCAAAGACTTAGCGGAGCAGATCGGGGCTAACCGAGAGTCGTTAGCCGCGCTCTACCGAAAACTCAAGCGAGTTGCTGATCTTCCTTTCGTCGTGCCCTCGGACCAAAAGCCGTCCAAAGACATCGTGGACACCATCATGAACTGCTTGAAGAGGGGTCGGCATGTGGTTTTGGAGTTCGGACGACAAGGGAGCATGCTGTCTTACCTTCTGGTCGCCAACATCTTGGCGCGACGCATTCACGAAATGTATGTGCGCATGACTGAGGAGTATCTGGCGACAATGGACCCTGCGAAAGAGCCGCGCCAATTGGTCATTGTCATTGAGGAAGCCCACAAGTTCCTGAACCCCTACGCCGCCAAGCAGACCATTTTTGGCACCATCGCCCGCGAGATGCGCAAATACTATGTCAGCCTGCTCATCATTGACCAGCGTCCATCCGGCATTGACGATGAAGTCCTCTCGCAGATTGGAACAAAAATCGTGGCGCAATTGAACGACGAACGAGACATTCAGGCGGTGCTGACGGGTGTCTCCAACCCCACTGGGTTGCGCAGCATCCTTGCCAGTTTGGACTCCAAGCAGCAAGTGTTGGTGCTGGGGCATGCTGTCCCCATGCCCGTCGTGATCAAAGTTCGCGACTACGACGAATGCTGTCAAACCATCAGCCGCGAACTGGCAAACTACATCCCCGAAGTGAGCGACCGGCTTCAGGAGGAAGAGTTTGAACGAATGGTTCGCGGGAGCGACTCGGACGGCAATGGGTGGGGTGCAAAGCAACAATGGGAGGTAGAACAACGGTGGCGCGAAATCTTCGGTGACGAAGAAGCCTGAGTGAGGTGATTGCAATGCCCAAAGTCATTGCCGAAGTCAGCATCGTGCCCATCGGAACGGGTGAGACGGGCGTGAGCGCTTTCGTGGCAGAAGCCGTCAAAGCGTTGGGGAAAGTGGCGGAAGCAAAAGGGCTCCGCTACCATGTCTGCGCGATGGGCACCGCCATTGAGGGCGAATTGGATGTTGTTTGGGAAGCCGTGAAAGCCATGCAAGAAGCCATGATCGCTGCCGGCGCCAAGCGCCTCCTAACCACTTTGCGCATTGACGACCGACGCGACAAAGAAGAAACCCTTGAGCGAAAGCGTCAAGCCGTCGCCGAAAAAGGAGCCGCTGTGGAGCGGTTGTGATACTGCAAGGAGTGACAACTCGTGTCTCCAGACCGCTTGAGCCGCTTTCAAGGCTGCCTTGTTGGTGTTGCCGTCGGTGATGCGCTTGGGATGCCTGTGGAAGGATGGACGAAAGAACAAATCCGCTACCGTTACGGCACACTCCGCGACATGGTGGATGGGCTGCGCCCTGCCGGCTCCGTCACCGACGACACAATGCAAACCCTGCACCTCGCCGAAAGCCTCATTGAGGTGGACCACTTTGACCCCGACGATTTCGCCCGACGGCTGCTGCAGTGGTATCGGAGCGACCCTTTCGGCATCGGCATTCACACGGAACAGGTGCTGGGGTTGATGGACCGAGGGCTCTCGTGGCGGGAGGCTACAGAGCAGGTAGAGCGCCGAAATGCGCCCCTGACGGCGGGGAACGGTTCGCTAATGCGGTGCGCCCCTATCGCTTTGCGCTACTATCGTGACATCGGGGCTTTATTGGATTGCAGCCATCAGGCTTCGTCCGTCACTCACCCGAACCCCTTAGCGCGGGCTGCTTGTGCCTTTTTCAATGCGCTCCTCTCGCGAGTGCTGCGCGGTTTTGAGAAGGAGCAAGCCCTTGCTTTTGCGACGGAAGTGATGAGGCATGCCCCCCACGAACTTTTAGAGCGGGTGCACGGGTTTCAAGACAAGGACGCTGACGAGGTGGGCACCAGCGGGTTCGTGTTGGACACTTTGGAATGCGCCCTCTGGGCATGGTGGCGCCACAACAACTTTGAAGATGCTTTGATTGCCGTCGTGAACTTAGGGGGCGACACCGACACCAATGGCGCAGTTACAGGCGCCCTCATGGGTGCTCAGTGCGGATTGGACGCTATTCCCCTTCGTTGGCGCCAGAAAGTTTCTGTTGTGGACAAGTGTCTTATCCTTGCTACTCGCCTTTACGAGTTGGCAGAGTGCGAATGAACCGCTATTCTGCGTGCCCCACTTTGGCTAAAACGATGGCGCCCACGACACCCGCCTTATCGCCCAATTTCGCCAGCAGGATGGGTGGACGGAAGCGCTCTGGATAGATTTTCAGCATCTGGTTGTAGTAGCGGCGGAGGGGCTTAAAGAGCATCTCACCCCGCGCCAACATGCCACCCGTCAGAATGAGGGCATCAGGGCAGACAAAGACGGCTGCATTCACTAACCCTTGCGCTAATCGGAAGGCAATTTCGTCCCACGCTTTCGGGTCGTTGAGTTCGTGCGGGGGAACGCCGTAGCGCTTTCGGATAGCGACTGCAGAGACAAAGGCTTCCAAACAGCCCCGCTGCCCGCAACCGCACTTGGGACCTTCAGGGTCAAGGATTTGGTGCCCCGCTTCCACATCCAAGCGACCGTGATAAATGCGCCCATCTTTCACCTGGAAGTGACCGATGCCAGTGCCGAGGGTGAAGCCAGCGATGAACCGTTTCCCCCGCCCTGCACCCAATACGGCTTCACCCAGTCCCGCCACATTGGCGTCGTTGTCCAGTAAAACCTCGCACTCCACCATCCGCTCTAAGCGAGCGAAACTGACATTCTTCCAAGGCAAGTTAGGGGTGTCGTAAAGATAGCGCTTTTTCCAGTCCAGCGGACCAGGGGAACCTATCGCCAAGCGTTTGATCCCTTTGGGCACCAGTTGGCGCGCGGCTGCCGCAATGAGTTCGCATTCGGTGCGAAAGTCCTTTTCGGTGGGAAAACTGATGACCTGCAACCGACCTCGCTCGTCAAAGGTTCCCACGCGCGTGGATTGCCCACCAATATCCACGCCGACATAACCAACCAATTCCTGACGACGCATGGCTCTTCACCTCAGTTCCCCAAATTTCGCCTTGACACCTTCCACCAGTCATTATGGCGCACGCCTACAGCACACCGCTTAAAAGGCAACGGGAACATCGGAACATAAAAGGGTGAAACGCTTTTGCAGCGGGTTTGGGAGTTCGTCGCTATCGCGTGCACCAGCATCGTTCTCGCAGTGGCAGTGTGGTTGGGTTTCCTTTGGTTCGCCCCTGCTGGTCCGACAGGGACAGTGACCCTCACCGTTTATCGGGGTGACTCGTTCGTCCAAGTGGTGAGTGAACTCCAGCGGCACGGGCTTTTGCGCAGCCGCTTTTGGTTTGAGCGGTTTGCTCGCTGGCGCCGATTGCCAACGCGCCTTCAAGCCGGCATTTACCGCATCCCGACACCCATTTCCCTCTGGCATCTTGCTAAGTGGCTTTCTCAGGCGAAGCCCGAACTCATTCGCCTCGTTGTTTGGGAAGGGATGATGGCGAAAGAAATTGCCGAACGGGTGGAACGGTTGGGACTGGGGAGTGCCGAACGCTTTTTGCAAATCGTGCGGGAACCACAGGAGCAAATCAATTTGCCTTTTGCGTGGCACGGGGATTTGGAAGGGTTGCTGTTTCCCGCCACTTACCTCGTTCCGCCGCTGCGGGAGGGCAACGAGGCTTATTTGGTTCAGTTGATGGTGGACAACTTTGTCAAGCGCTTCTGGCTGCCTTATCGGAGCGAAATTGAGCGCAGCCCCTTCTCCTTGCGGGAGTTGGTCACCATTGCGTCATTGGTGCAATGGGAAGTCAAGATGGATGAAGAGCGTCCTATCGTGGCAGGGGTCATCCTCAATCGGTTGCGAAAGGGGATGAAATTGGAGATTGATGCGACCGTCCTTTACGCCCTCGGCGAACGGAAGCGACGGGTGCTCTACCGCGACTTGCGCGTTGACTCGCCTTACAACACTTACCGTTACAAGGGGTTGCCACCGGGAGCCATTTGCAGCCCTGGGTTGCCTTCGTTGTTAGCGGCTTTGCGTCCCGCCAAAGTGCCCTACCTTTACTATGTGGCACGGGGCGATGGCTATCACACTTTCAGCCGCACTTACGAAGAGCACTTGAGAGCCGTTGCTGCTTACCGCAAATGGCAGCGCCAACAAGGGCTGCGATGAACGACGGTGAAGAGAGCAACGGGGTGGGCAGCAAAGGGGAAATGCTGCTACCCACCCCTATTGCCGTGCGGGGCGAGGGTCAATTCGCTTTTACCTCAATGCGTCGCTGCGCAGGTTTGGGGGCTTCGCGGTAAGGGATGCGAATTTCCAGCACGCCGTCTTTGTAGGTCGCTTCAATGTGCTCCCTGTCCGCTTCCTCGGGCCCCGTAATAGCGCTCGCAGCAGAAGGCTTCCACTTCCTCCCCTTCGTCCCAACGGCGCTCGCCCCGAACGGTCAAGATGCCCTCCTCGTTGACGGTAACTTCCAACGCCTCGGGAGCGACACCGGGGACATCTAACCGCAAGATCAACTGGTCGCCCTTGCGGAACATTTCCGCAGGGGGAACCCACGAACGAGCCGTTGTTCGCCCATCGCCCCACTCCGCTAACCACGAAGCAAGGTCGCGGAGCATCATGCGGCTCAACTCGCTGAAAGCGCGATCAACTTCACGCCACGGTGACCATTGACTTGTCCAACGCACCAAAGTTGCCATTGTTGGTCCCTCCTTTGCATCGCACCGTTGTGCGTTTTGGGAACGCATCTTCTGCGCTCCCACTGGCACTGATGCAAAGGAGGGCAAAAGGATGCGCGAAGAAGGGGCTGATCCGCCTTTCTTTCGGCGATAGGCAAGTTAGCGAGCGGGGGTAATGCCGAGGGTGCGCTGAATAGCGGTTCGGAGTGCGGTGCGGGCACGATGGATCAAGGCTTTAACGGCTGGCACAGTCATCCCCATTGCTTGAGCGATTTCGCTGTCTTTTAACCCTTCGCCCTCTTTGAGCAGCAAAACGGTGCGGTAGTGTTCAGGAAGTTGCTCCAAAACTTCCAGCACTTTTTGGCGCAATTCCGCTTCCATCACAATCTCCTCAGGGTCGGGCACTTCATCGGGCAGGTCCAGCGGAGGCGCTTCCTCCGTCGCAGCGGCTTCCAGTAACTGCTCCAGCGAAAAGTGCGGTTGGCGGCGCCGAAGCATGCGGCACTCGTTAGTGACAATGCGGTGCAACCAGGTGCGCAAACTCGCTTCTCCCCGAAAATCCTTCAGATGGGTCGCTGCCTTCAGCAGGGAGGCTTGTGCCACATCCTCTGCGTCCTCTCGGTGGCGGCATAGTTGTCGCGCTAACCGGTGCACCTCATCCCGATAGCGCCAGATTTGCTCTGGCAAAGGCATGTAGAGTGCCTCCCTCAGGGAGAGTCGCCCGCTTTTGCTTCACGGGCGATCACGGGCGATAAGGGAAGATATCGGCTTCCTCGGGCTGACCTTGGAGCGCCCGCAAGAAGCGTTCGTCCGTCACCCGCAATTCAAAGCGCTTTTCGCTAATCTCCCGCAAGGCGCGGAGGACTGGATTTTCGTCCGAACGGTCGCGGTCTGGGTTCTCCACCAACTGGCGAGCCCGCTCAGAAACCGCCAAGACCAGCAGATACTTGCTGCGCATGCCCTCAGGCAACTGACTCAGTTGATACTGCAAGTCGTTCAAAAGCACATTTGGCGGCAAGGGCAATTCGCGCTCTTGCTCCATTTCGTCAAGACACCTCCGACACGGGTAAGCAAGGCGTCAAAGAGCATAACGCATCGGCTCAAAAAAGCAAGGGGTGCGGTGAGCCTTTGCAGCCCACCACACCGCCTTCTTCTCGCTTGCTCAACCATTAGGGTCGTCAGGACTTCTTTTCCTCTTCGGGCTTCTCCACGATCAATGCTTCCGTCGTTAGGAACAGGGTGGCGATGCTAACAGCGTTTTCCAGAGCGGTGCGGACCACTTTGAGCGGGTCAACGATGCCCGCTTGCACCATGTCCACGATTTCACCTGTAAGGGCGTTAAAGCCGAAGCGCTCGTTGTTAGTTTCGGCTTGTTTGGCGCGCACTTGTTCCACGATAATGGAGCCGTCGTAGCCAGCGTTCTCCGCAATCTGGCGGGTGGGTTCCTCCAGAGCGCGCTTGACAATGCGGAACCCAACGATTTCGTCCCGATGCGCATCTTTGGGTTCCTCCAACCTGCTGGCGACAAATAAGAGAGCGGTGCCGCCGCCGGGCAAGATGCCTTCCTCAACGGCTGCCTTCGTTGCGTTGAGGGCATCCTCAAAGCGGTGCTTGCGCTCCTTCAGTTCTGTCTCCGTCGGCGCACCGACCTTGATGACCGCAACGCCACCTGCCAGTTTCGCCAACCGCTCTTCCAGTTTCTCGCGGTCGTAATCGCTCTCCGTCTCTTCAATCTGTTTGCGGATTTGTTGGATGCGAGCAGCAATCTCCTCCTTGCGCCCGCCGCCTTCTACAATGGTGGTCTTCTCCTTCTCCACGATCACGCGACGGGCGGTGCCCAAGTCCTCCAACTGGATGCTCTCAATCTTGACGCCCAAGTCCTCGCTGAAGAACTTGCCGCCGGTGAGGATGGCAATGTCCTGCAGGATGGCTTTGCGCCGCTCGCCGAAGGCAGGCGCCTTCACTGCGCAGCACTGCAAAACGCCGCGCAAGCGGTTCACCACGAGGGTCGCCAACGCGTCCCCTTCCACATTCTCGGCGATGATGAGCAAGGGGCGCCCTGCACGGGCAACTTTCTCAAGGAGTGGCACCAGTTCCAACGCAGACGAGAGTTTCTTCTCGTGGATGAAGATAAGGGGATCTTCCAACACGCACCGCATCGTCTCAGGGTCGGTGATGAAGTAGGGGGAGATGTAACCGCGGTCAAACTGCATGCCCTCTACCACTTCCACCGTCGTCTTAGTGCCCTTGCCTTCCTCAATGGTGATAACGCCGTCTTTGCCCACCTTGTCCATCGCGTCCGCAATGGTCTCGCCGATCTCAGGGTCGTTGCCCGCGATAGTGGCAGCGTGTTGCACCTCCTCCTTGCTGGTGACGGGAATTGCCAGTTTGCGCAGGTGTTCAACCGTTTGCCTGAGGGCTTTCTCCATGCCGCGCTTGAGGAAGACGGGGTTAACGCCAGCAGCGACAACTTTCAAGCCTTCGCGCAGCATCGCACTGGCTAAGACGACAGCCGTTGTAGTGCCGTCGCCAGCCACATCGTTGGTTTTGCTGGCGGCTTCCCGCATCAATCGGGCGCCCAAGTCTTCAAACTTGTCCTCCAACTCAATCTCCTTCGCCACCGTCACGCCGTCCTTTGTGATAAGGGGAGAACCCCACTTGCGGTCCAAGACAACATAGCGCCCTTTGGGGCCAAGGGTGGCAGCAACAGCCTGTGCCACTTTGAAAGCACCGCGAGCAAGAGCCTGACGAGCATGCTCGTGGAAAACCAACTGCTTTGCAGCCATTGCCCGCTCACCTCCGTTCCCTGTCAGAGTTTGTCAGTCCATCACTCACTCTTCCACGACAGCGTAGATATCGTCCACGCTCAGCAGGATGTGCTTTTCGCCGTTGAGTTTGATTTCGGTGCCCGCGTATTTGCTGAAGATGACGGTGTCGCCGGGCTTGACACCCAGTTCCTCAAAGGGCACCACGCGCCCGTCCTTCAACTGCTTCCCCGTGCCTACAGCGATGACCTTCCCCTTGAAGGGCTTTTCCTTTGCGGTGTCGGGCAAATAGATGCCACCAGGTGTCTTCTCTTCCTCTTCCATGACCTTCACCAGAACCTTGTCAGCAAGGGGCTTGACGGTCACTGCCATCGTTCGTCACCTCCTCCAGTCACAGTTTTCCCACAGCCATTTGCGGTTGAGAAGCAGAAAGAGGTGCAACCGAGAGCCGTTACAAATTTTAGACAGCCGCTGACGACTTGTAAAGCCCTTAAAAGGGCATTCACGGTTTACCAATGTCAACCTTCTTCCCCCACGCAACAATGCCCTTTCGGCTGATGCCTGTGAACACCAGGGTGGGGCACCATCGCTCCCAGTCCCAAGCAGGAAGCACCTTTCCTTCGTAACGCTCCCCTTTGATCACGAAAACGAAATCATTGCTCCCTGTTTTGCGAAGGGTGCTTTCTTTCAACGAGACAGTGACCGCTTCGGACGGGATGGAAAGGTTATTTGCGGGATCCAGCACGATGGTTTCCCACACCCCTTGCACCATTGCCTCAGGGATGGGTTGTTCCCTCTCACCAGCGAACCGCTGGGGTGAGACCAGCGGCCAACCGTCTTTCGTCCAGACCATCTTGCGGACATGAAGGTAAGACCATGCTGGGTCCCGTTGTTCCCGAGCGTGATGGATCATGAACCAACCGCGCTTGTCTTTGAGAACCGAACAATGACCAGGCGCTATCCATGTTTCTCCATCGCGAAAGCGGTAACCACCCAAGATCTTTGTGCCCACCGACCAAGGTTCTGCTGTCACATCCGTCATCAGACGACCATTGTAGTCAAGGTAGGGTCCTGTCACTTCCTTCGCCCGCGCCACGCGGACATTGTAGTCGCGAAACAGCGAGTCGTAAGAGACGAACAGGTAGAAGTAGTCGTGCTCAGGGTGGTAAGCGATGAAGGCACCTTCCACAGAGCCATGCACAGAAGCGGGGCGGCGGGCTAAAAGGATGCGATGCCGTGGGTTGATGGCTTTTCCCGTCTTTGGGTCCAAAGGCGTGATGTAAATGCCGCCAAAGTGAGAACCGTAAACAAGCCACGGACGCTTTTTGCGGTCAAAAACCACTTGCGGGTCAATCGCGTTGGCTTCGTCGCCCCATTGGGTCTTGATGACTTCACCCAAATCTTCCCACGGTCCTGCCAGCGATCTGCTGCGGGCGACGCCGATGTAAGAGCGGTTGGAGCCGAAGGTGGAAACGGAGTAGTAGAGGAAGAAAAAGTCACCCATTCGCACCACATCGGGTGCCCATATTCCGCGCGCTTTCGGCACCCACTCTAATGCCTTTTGGGGGATGCCGTCAAACGCATAGCCAAACCACTCCCACCGAATGAGGTCACGAGAGCGCCGCACCTGAATGCCCGGTCTGGGTGGACCACCAACACGCACATCGGTAGAGAACAGGTAGTAGAACGCTCCGTCCCTGCCAACGGCTGGATCGTGGACATTGAACACCGTCCATCGCGTCTCGTCATGGAGAGCGGTGAAATCATACATGGGATAACGCGGCGGCTCAGGGGGAAAACGAACTACCGTTTGCTCATTCGCAAAAGAGCAAAGCAAGAATCCCAAACTTGCCATGGCAGCCAGAAACATCCCCCATGTCGTCCCTTTGAACAACACCCTGCGAAGCCGCAACATTGTCATCACTGCTACCCTTCACCGTAACGGGATGCGCACTTTCGTCAGCGAGAAGGGGGGCAAGATCAAGGTCAAAACTTTTTGCTCCGCTACGGGAACTGTAGACGAACGGGGGACAACTTTCGTTGGATTGTCACGGGTGTTGCGGTCAAACCAACTCTCACCGACCATTGAAACGACTTCGGCTTCTTTTTGAGCGAAGGTTGCCCCTTCTAACTGCACCGCCACTTCCAGTGGACCGCTGGTGGCACACCGATGAACGACAGCCAAAATTAGGTCGCCGTCTGGCGTGAGGACGGCGAGGGGATCCAAGTAAGGCACCCGCTGCAATGGTGGGATGTGCCCGAAAGCGCGACCCGTTTCGTAGGTGGCGGAGATGAGGTGTATCCCCACGGGCGTTCCGCCCGCCAAATCGCGGAGCATCGCGTGAGCGTAATGGACGGGGTTAGCGTAAACCCGCTCTCGTTCTTTGCGTAACCCACCACCATGGTTCACCGTCGCTGAGTGAGTGATCAGTTCCACGAAGTCGCCCAATCGCACCGCCATGTGGACAATCGTGGTCAAGTAAAGGGCTTCAGAGATGGTGTCCTGTGAGGGCATCGTCCACGGGGCTAACTTACCATCAGGGCGCACTTCGCCAACGAAGCGGGCAAAAAACTGCAATTCGGTGATAGCAAGGCGGGGGGCTGTTATCCCTGCTGCTTCCATCCTTTCCCGCAACTGCTTGTAGCGCTCCGCCAAGACGGTGGCGTAGCCCATGAAGGCGTGAAAGAGTTCCACAGGGTCGGTGTTGGCATCCACTGCTCCACCTGTCAAGATGTGGTCGGTAATGCATTCCAACTCGTTTGCTGCTTTCTCAATCAACCGCATGTTCCACTCCGACAGCGGCTCATTGCCATAACCGCAGGCGAGGACATGGATGGTTGGGTCAACTTTGCGCATTGCTGCTCGGAAGCGCAAATAACGGTCCACATAGCCGTCAGGCGTTGTCCAACCAACTTGCCAGCGCCCGTAAAGTTCATTGCCGATTTCCCAGAAGCGAACGCGGTAGGGTTCAGGATGACCGTTTTGTGCCCGCAATTTTCCCATCGGAGTAGAGGGGTCACCGTTGCAATACTCCACCCACGCAGCGGCTTCTTCAGGCGTGCCGTCGCCAGCATTGATGCAAATCAGCGGCTCACAGCCGACGGCTCGGCAAAAAGCCATGAACTCGTCTGTGCCAAACAGGTTGTATTCCAACCCCTCCCACGCTGGATTAGGGACTGTCGGGCGCTGATCAACGGGACCAATGCCCCACTGCCAACGGTAACCCGAAGCGAAGTTTCCACCTGGCCAGCGCAAAAGGGGCAAGCGAGCGTCCCGAAGAAAGCGGATGACATCAGGGTCAGCACCGTTGACATGGTCGTCAGGGTAAAGCAACGCGCGAGCAATGACGAAGTGAGCGGGTGGCATTGCTACCAACGCGAATTGATACAAAGCCGTCTCTGGTGCATCGGCAGGGAGTTGCAGGCGTCCAGTAAGCGTTTGCCAATGCGTCTGCAACGATAAACTGGCTTTTGCCATCACTCGCCCATCATCCGCTTTGGAAATCACCAGATCAACGGTGCAAGGTTCTACGGCGCGAGCAACGAGGCGGAACTCATAACCGCGCGTTCGGTGTAGGGGCAAGTAAATCCACTGAGCGATGCCTTGCGGGGCACCTGTTGGCGAGCGGCGCACCTCCACCCGTTGAGCGCGATCACCGTTCGGTCCGACATCTGGGCTTGTGCGCACCTCATCCCACGAGGCAGTGCGAAACCATGGGTAGGCACAACCGTTGAAATAGGCGTCAATCACGCGTTCGGGATCGGGCCACGCCAACCATCTCCCATGCCCACGAATGCGCTGAGCGATTTGTCCCCGATCAGTCATCTCCCGCGTGCCACCGTCGGGATGGTCGTCGCCCGCCCAGAACCGCCATTTGCCAAAGGTGGGGTTGTCCAGAATTTGCGCGTCCATGCCGTGGTAGATGTTGGCACCCAAGTGCTCCGCGAACTTTCCGAAAAGGTTCGGCGAGACCACCGTTGGGGCTTTAACGGTGGTGTCCACCACCAAGCGTGCCTTCCCCACTTCTCCGTTAGGCTCCACATGCAACAGCATCGTCGCCATCGCGCTCACCACCTGTCCATTTTGCGGTTCTTGCTTCAGAAAATGTTGACGCTGCTGACACCTTGCTTCAAGCGTGCCGCTCTCAGTGATTTGTGGCATGCTCTTTGAAGGCAGTTTGCCTAAATCGTTCATCGTTTTGGGACGGTGTTCAAACATGTGGCGGGTGCTTGCGTTTTTGTGGGCATTGGTTTTCGCATCTGTGGCTTTCCCGCAGCCACCCAGAGTTACCCTCTCGGTTGATAAACGATCACTGACGGAAGTGGTAGAGGCGTTGGCACAACAAACGGGATTCCAGTTCGTTTTAGTTGAGGGTTCGGGAGAACGAACAGTGACGCTGACGGCACAGGATGCTTCCCTTGCTGATGTGCTACGACGCCTTCGCTCGTTGACAGGCTGTGCCTTCATTCGCTCGCAACGCACTTACTTCGTCGTGCCATTGCTTTCAACAAGTGAGTTGATGAAGCGGCTGCGAGAGCAAAGCCCCCGCCTTCCTGCTCGTTGGGCTGCGACAGTGACTCTTCACGAGCGGACAAGTTGGGGAAAACGCACAACGCAATGGCAAGTGCAATTTGAAGCGCCTGACCGTTTCACAGCGCATTCGCCTGATCTCACTGTTTGGTCGGAGGGGACAAGAGTTTGGGCATGGGACCACACTCGTCAAGTTGTGACCGAACGCCCCTCGCCCCTCTGGGATTGGTCGGAAGTGTGGCTGGGTGTTCATGCTGTTCCCGCTTTTGGGCACGGTTGGGACAAACTGGGTGATTGGCAACCGGTTCGGGTAGAGGTAGCAGCGCTGCTGAATCGCCCCTGTTGGGTGCTGGAGTTGCGCCGGAAAGGTTCGCCCCCCACGCAAGCCACTTACACCTATACTCGCATCACCCTCGCCAACACTGTTTTCGTCCCCTACCACGAACCTGAACCTGTCCCATGGAGAGTGCG
>FWWL01003387.1_pt1 | contig 29289 bp, 16 predicted proteins | sample 2228331 | NCBI WGS metagenome assembly FWWL01 (sample SAMEA103939775, study PRJEB20133) | metagenome
GAAACCGGAATTGCTAGTAATCGCAGGTCAGCCAAACTGCGGTGAATACGTTCTCGGGCCTTGTACACACCGCCCGTCACACCACCCGAGTCGGTTTTTCCTGATGCTGGTAACTCTAACCGCGAGGGGGAGGCCAGTGAAGGAAGGATTGGTGAGGGGGGTGAAGTCGTAACAAGGTAGCCGTACCGGAAGGTGCGGCTGGATCACCTCCTTATAGGGAGAAAGGTTTGATAGTCCCTCACTTCAGTTTGTTTTTATAGGTATGTATATTGGGAGTATAGCTCAGGTGGTTAGAGCGCAGCCCTGATAAGGCTGAGGTCAATGGTTCGAGGCCATTTACTCCCAGTGTATGGGGATATAGCTCAGCTGGGAGAGCACCTGCCTTGCAAGCAGGGGGTCAGGGGTTCAAATCCCCTTATCTCCAGTTTTTTTTAGTGTAGTGGAGACAGGAGAGAAGTTTTTATATTAGATAAGACAGGACATAGGACTGAGGTAAAAGGTCAAGGGAAAAAGGGCTAAGGGTGAATGCCTTGGCACCAGTGTGCGAAGAAGGACGTGAAAAGCTGCGAAAAGCGTCGGGGAGTCGCAAATGGCGTAGATCCGGCGATGTCCGAATGGGGAAACCCGTCCAGGGTTATGCCTGGACATCCCTGTAAAGGGAGGCGCACCCGGGGAATTGAAACATCTTAGTACCCGGAGGAAGAGAAATCAATTGAGATTCCCTGAGTAGTGGCGAGCGAAAGGGGAATAGCCCAAACCGGTGGGCATGCTCACCGGGGTTGTAGGACTCCTATAGGTATCACGGAATCTAGCAGAACGGTTCTGGGAAGGCCGGCCATAGAGGGTGAAAGCCCCGTATGCGAAAGAGGAAGTGAGCTGGGAGTATCCTGAGTAGCACGGAATTCGTGGAGTTCTGTGTGAAGCTGGGGGGACCACCCTCCAAGGCTAAATAACACTGGTGACCGATAGCGAACGAGTACCGTGAGGGAAAGGTGAAAAGAACCCCTGATAGGGGAGTGAAATAGAACCTGAAACCCTTAGCCTACAAGCTGTAGGAGCCCGCGAGGGTGACTGCGTGCCTATTGAAGAATGAGCCTGCGAGTTACAGGCAGTTGCGAGGTTAATCCCTGAAGGGGAGTAGCCGAAGCGAAAGCGAGTCTGAATAGGGCGTCTAGTAGCTGTCTGTAGACCCGAAGCCGCGTGAGCTAACCATGGGCAGGATGAAGTCTCGGTAACACGGGATGGAGGTCCGAACCGGTAGGCGTTGAAAAGTCTTCGGATGACCTGTGGTTAGGAGTGAAAGGCCAAACGAACGTGGCGATAGCTGGTTCTTCCCGAAAAGTATTTAGGTGCTGCCCTGTGCGGCAAGTGCTGGGGGTAGAGCGCTGGATCGGGAAGGGGGATTTATCCTACCAACCCGAACCAAACTACGAATACCGGCGCCCGAGGCACAGGAGTAAGAATATGGGGGATAAGCTCCATATTCGAGAGGGAAACAGCCCAGATCGTCGGCTAAGGTCCCCAAATACCGCTAAGTGGATAAGGAAGTGGAATGACCGAGACAGCCAGGAGGTTGGCTTAGAAGCAGCCATCCTTTAAAGAGTGCGTAATAGCTCACTGGTCGAGTTATTTTGCGCCACAAATGTACGGGGCTAAGCGGTATACCGAAGCCACGAACTCGCAAGAGTGGTAGGGAAGCGTTCTACGTGCGACGAAGGTAAACTGTGAGGTTTGCTGGAGTGCGTAGAAGTGAGAATGCAGGCATGAGTACACGATAAAACGGGTAAAAAACCCGTTCGCCGAAAGCACAAGGGTTCCTGGGCTACGATATTCGACCCAGGGTTAGCCGGCCCCTAAGGTGAGGCCGAAAGGCGTAGCCGATGGGAATACGGTTGATATTCCGTAGCCACCTGTTGGAGTGAAGGGGTGACGCCCTGCATAGAGCCATGCGGACTGACGGATGTTCGTCGAAGCCATCGAGGCTGGTGTGAGTGAAATGCTTGCGCCGTGAAGCCAAGAGGTGAGCGATCCCTCTTTCGGGGGGGAGTAGATGGCCGAGTGTAGGGCCGAGAAAGAGCCTCTAAGCGATGAAGACAGGTGACCGTACCAAAACCGACACAGGTGTGCGGGGTGAATAACCTAAGGCGCTCGAGATAACTCTCGCTAAGGAACTCTGCAAAATGGCCCCGTAACTTCGGGAGAAGGGGTGCCTGCGAAAGCAGGTCGCAGTAAAGAGGCTCAGGCGACTGTTTACCAAAAACACAAGACTCTGCAAACTCGTAAGAGGAGGTATAGGGTCTGAAACCTGCCCAGTGCCGGAAGGTCAAGAGGAGGTGTTAGCCGCGAGGCGAAGCATCGAATCTAAGCCCCGGTAAACGGCGGCCGTAACTATAACGGTCCTAAGGTAGCGAAATTCCTTGTCGGGTAAGTTCCGACCCGCATGAATGGTCCAACGATCTGAGCGCTGTCTCAGCGAGAGGCTCGGTGAAATTGTATGCTCGGTGAAGATACCGAGTACCTACGGCAGGACAGAAAGACCCCGTGGACCTTTACTACAACTTGGCGTTGAAATTTGGTTTACCATGCGCAGGATAGGTAGGAGGCTGTGAAGTGGGTGCTCTGGCGCTCATGGAGCCGACCTTGAGATACTACCCTTGGTGAATTGGATTTCTAACTCTCGCCTTGCAATCGGGGTGGAGGACAGCGTCTGGTGGGTAGTTTGACTGGGGCGGTCGCCTCCTAAAGGGTAACGGAGGCGCCCAAAGGTTCCCTCAGCATGGTTGGAAATCATGCGTAGAGTGTAAAGGCAAAAGGGAGCTTGACTGTGAGGCCGACGGGCCGAGCAGGGACGAAAGTCGGGCTTAGTGATCCGGTGGTTGTGCGTGGAAATGCCATCGCTCAACGGATAAAAGGTACCCCGGGGATAACAGGCTGATCTTCCCCAAGAGTTCATATCGACGGGAAGGTTTGGCACCTCGATGTCGACTCATCGCATCCTGGGGCTGGAGAAGGTCCCAAGGGTTGGTCTGTTCGCCCATTAAAGCGGTACGTGAGTTGGGTTCAATACGTCGTAAGACAGTATGGTCCCTATCCGCCGTAGGCGTTTGGGCACTTGAGGGGAGCTGCTCCTAGTACGAGAGGACCGGAGTGGACGAACCGCTAGTGTACCTGTTGTCACGCCAGTGGCATAAGCAGGGTAGCTATGTTCGGAAGAGATAACCGCTGAAAGCATCTAAGCGGGAAACTCGCCCCAAGATGAGGTGCTCCTTATGGTTCGTGGTAGACTACCACGTTGATAGGCTACAGGTGTAAGCGCAGTAATGCGTTGAGCCGAGTAGTACTAATCGGCCATTAGCCTTGACCTTTTACAAGTCAGTCTCCTGTCTTATCTTTTGTTTTTGTTTGCTCTCGACCATAGCGGAGGGGGTACACCCGGTCCCATTCCGAACCCGGAAGTTAAGCCCTCCGTCGCCGATGATACTCCGTCAGGGGGAAAGTAGGTGTCGAGAGCTTTTTTTATTTGAAAGCCCTTTCTTTGTTGCGGTTTTTATGGCCGTGGCAGAGATGGGGCTTTTTTGTTCGGGGGGCTTTTTATAGCCTTAGATAGGAGCCCTTGGTACGAATCACCCCTTCTCAAACACTGGAGGGGGTATGGCTATTCCTTTTCTGCAGTTTTGGGAGTGAAAGGGGAGCTGTGAAAAAGTCATAGCCAGTCCTCGCAGAGGGGTGAGCCTTTCTATCCTGGGAAGAGACAACATTTGCTTCTCGAGCTATAACTATGTTGCAGTTTTTTGTTGTACCCTGGGCTAATTTTTGGGCTTATTGGCTGAAACAAGGAAAGAGCTGAGACTATTGCACGAATTATAGCAAGAAAAATCTTTTCCAATAATTTGGGGAAGAGAGGGCTATGGCGTTTTTGCAGTTTTTTGGAGGGAAGGGGAGACTGTAAAAGGGTAATAGCATAGGTAGCTGTAACTACCCACCTTATCCAGGGATAGATTATTAGGAGGTTTTGGAAATGGGCTATTACTTTGTTTCAGTTTTTTGTTGGAGATTTTTTTGATTTTTGTGTTTATTCGGACTGAAACAAGGAAATAGCCTTCGTTCAAAGGTCTTGCCTTTTTTGTGTCGTCTAGCTGAAGGAAGGTTATAGCTGCTTGCTTTTCTCGACTTTGACACTTTGTGTTCGATAAATTCATAACCAGCTCACAGATAAATTTTTAACACGGAGAAAATTGTCCCTACAGCTTGAATCCATGGCACCTCCTCTACCACACGGTTATTCTTCATTTGATCTACAACGATCGTGGGTTTGCCCCTTGTATACGCCTTCTGGTTAAAAATTTGACTTTCCTTTTCACTTATGTCATAATCATTTGAGTACAGAGAAGGGGTTTTTGCCCATGAGAGATGAAACCATACACCAGGATTTTTTGATCATTGGGTTGGGGACTTTTGGGAGCCATTTAGCCCATGCGCTTTTGACCCAGGGAGTTTCTCTTTTGTTGATAGATATTAACGAAAAAAATCTCGAGCCATTCAAAGAAAGAGAGAATTGTGCCGTGAGGATATGTGACGCAACAAAAGAGGACGCCTTACAACAGGTTATAGAAGACAGTCAAATAGAGTATGCGGTTGTCTGTATCGGGGAAAATATTACCGCAAGTATTCTTATAGCACTCCTTCTCAAGAACAACAATATTCTCAATATCTATGCTCGAGCCAATACCCCTGAGCATGCTGCCATTCTTCGCCTCATCGGGGTGACAGAGATCATTCAGCCAGAGCTTGAAACTGCTCAGAAATGGGCGAGAACTCTGGTGAATCAGGGGGAGCTTGTTGTCTCGTATCAGGAACTCAGTCAGGATTATGTGGTTGTGGAGTTGTCTGCTACCAGCCCTCTCATGTATCGAAGTATTGAGGAGTTGGATCTCAGACAAAAGTTCCATCTTAATATTGTGGGGGTTCGTCATCGTGAGGAAAGCCTGTCAGAGGACTTTACCCCAGCGTTTTCTGATGTTCTTCATATTCCTCCTGATCCCAGGTATACTTTTCAGGAAGGTGATCGCCTTATCGTAGCAGGTAAAATAGACGATATCAACAAGTTCAAGGAATATCTTTTAGGGAAAAGTCTATGAGCCAGAAGGCTTTTCATCCCCATCATCTTGGAGAGTTTGAGTGGATCAAGCGAATTCGAGACTCTCTTGGAGCGACTCTCCATGGGGGTATTGGGATAGGGGATGATGCGGCGGTTCTCCCCGGGGGATGGCTCTGGACAACGGATGCCCTTGTCGAAGGTGTTCATTTCCTTTCGAGCTGGCCGATGGATGGCGTGGGCTACAAGTCACTCGCCTGTAATGTGAGCGACATCGTGGCGATGGGCGGGAGACCGCTTTATACCCTTCTTACCGTGGGACTCTCCTCTGAGTTTAGCGATGAAATGTATGCGTGTTTTTTGGATGGGTTGGGCAAGGCTCTCCAGGATTTTGAGGTTGCCCTCATGGGAGGGGATACGGTTCGCTCAGATACCGTGTTTTTTTCTCTTACGGTTGTGGGACAGGCTTTTCACACGCCTGTTTTTCGTTCTGGGGCGCGCCCGGGCGATACTATCTATGTCACAGGTCATCTCGGGGAGAGTGCCCTCGGACTAGACCTACTCCTCGGAAAGAATCTCTTGCTACCATCTCCCGAGCGATATACTAACCGACACCTTTACCCACCCTCTCGAATAGCGCTGATGAAAGAGCTTGTCGAAACCTATCCCATATCTGCAGCCATAGACTGTAGCGATGGTTTTCTCGCTGATATGGATCATATCGCGGAGGAAAGTGGTGTGGGATACGAGATAGAGCTTTCTCATCTTCCAGGACCAGCAGGACTGTCTCAGGGTGATAACCCTACAGACTTTCCCTGGCCATATGTCCTTGGCGGGGGTGAGGACTATGAGATTATCTTTACTTCCCCGGAGACGATTCCAGCCTCTCTTGCTGATACACCGATAACTCCTGTGGGACGCATCACACCACACGAAAAACACCTGCTCTGGAGGGGCGAAGTCTTTCAAGCTGACCTTCTCCCGAGGGGATACACACATTTTTAAAGGGGCAATGTATGAAACGAGTTTCTCTTTTTCTTTTTCTCATTCTGGGAGGTCTGGTGTATGCTGATCTCCAGATGATAACCAATGGTGGAGCTATTTTCGGGCTCTATGATGACACAGCGTTTGGTTTTACGTATACCCTTCAACCGACCAACACCTTTCTCAAAGTCAATCGTCCTCCAACTTCGCTGGTTCTCATCTCTATCGATGGCAAGCTCATCCCTCTTGGTTCTGTGGTGGGTTTTTTCCATCAGAGGCCAGTGGTGACCAATGGACAACTCTATGTCTCCTGGGAGGCTAGAGGGCTCCAGTGGCACATCTTTATTTCGCCGCTTCTCAAACCCGGGGTAGGTGATGGTTTTCTTGTGACCCTTGAGGTGACCAACATCGAAAAAAAGAATAAAACCATCGGTGTTCAGGTGCTTCTGGATGTGGTTTTGCCTTTGATGAATCCCATAGGGGTGGGGAACAACATCACCAGAATCACCCAGGAAACCCTCTTCCAGGGGAAAACCATGATTACCCAGTGTGCCTTTTATAGCCAAAAGACCAATCTCCCTGGATTCACCCTCATAGCTCAGGAACCCCTCTGGCAAAGGCTTGCCATAGCCGAGTGGAAACAGCTCTATGACTACCTCGGTGATGCCCCTATCAGGAGACAGCCTCTGTTTACGCCTATTTCCGCCACTGGTGTAACGTTTTTCTATCCCGGGCAAAAAATCGAAGCCTATGGGAGGGCAACCATCTCCTACTGGATTGGGGCGTCACTTCCCCCGGCAGGTATCGTGAAACAGGCATCTCCCACGGTGGTTAAGCAAGAAATCGCCGAACCAACGAATCACATCCCTGTGGAAAAAACACCCCCACAAGAACCCACAAATGAAGTTAAAGTTATTCCTGTAACACAGGAACCTACCAACAATAGACAGGCTGCTTCTGTTCAGACCAATATCCCTACCCAATGGGAGTTGCGACTTGATCGTTTTGGGTTCGATGAGGTCAACCTCACCCCCGAGCAGATAGAGATCCTTCGAGACTGGTTTGAGAGCCTCCCGGAGAAAAACACCCTCGTGTTTTCCATCACAGGGCATACAGACTCACGGGGAAGCGCACGTTACAACCTCAAGCTAGGCAAAAAGAGGGCAGAATCAGTCGCACGATGGCTTCAGACGCAGGGCATATCCGCTCGAAACATCATCATCGTTTCAAGAGGAGCCTCAGAGCCCGTGGCCGATGAAGATGCTCTCAACCGGCGCGTTGAAATCGTGGCAAAAAGAAAAACTCCATAAAAAAGCCGCGAGCTATTGAAATTTTTTCAAAAATGTGTATAATGTAAGGGTGTAAAGAAGAGTAAAGGAGGAGCCCTATGTTTGGGAAAAACAATGAGCTTGAACAGCTCAGGGCTGAAAACGCAGCGCTTAAAAAGAAGCTAGAAGAATATCAGAAGATCATTGAGATGTATGAGAAGGTCTCGTCTCTCACCCGTCAGGAGTTGATGGAGAGAGACCAGCTTCTTGAGGCTCATGAAATAGTCGAAAATCTCTCCCGCAAGGAACAATTGGAGCAACACAAGACAGTTCGAGCCATGGAGTCCACGGTAGAACTTGCCAATGAAGAAAAACGCGAGAGGGATGCGATTATTGATGCGTATCAAAAGGCAGTCGATCTCTCCACCCAAGAGCTTATTGAGGCTCGAATGGAGATCCGTGCTCATGAGATAGTGGAAGAATTGGCTCGCCAGGAGCTCATCCAGCAGGAACAGATCAACAAGGCTCATGAGATTGTGGAAAACATGGCACGAGATGAGATTGTGAATCTCAAAACACAGGTCAAAAACAATGTTGGGCTGAAAGATTATATCAAACTTCTGGATGCTTATGAAAAGATCGAGGAGATTTATAGGAAGGAAAAGCTCGAGGATGATAGGATCCTGCGAGCGTATGAGATCATTGATGAGTTAAAACGCAAACAGATGGTGGAGCTTTTCAAGATCATCAAGGCTTATGAGATGGTGGAAGAATTTGCCAGACGCGAGAGATTAGACGCTGACAGGACGATTACCGCCTATGAAAATCTGGAAAATCTCATCCAGCAGGAGCTGAAAGACAGGGACAGGATCAACGAGGCGCACGAGGCTGTCGAAGAGCTTTTCCGCAAGCAACTCATCGACGAGGATCAGATGAACCGTGCCCATGAGATAGTCGAAGAGCTGGCTCGCAAGGAACTTGCTGAAAAGGATAAAATTATTAACGCTTTTGAAATCGTCAACGAGCTGAGTCGTAAGGCACTCATAGAAGAGGACAAGCTTATCCAGGCCTATGATGTGGTCAACGAGCTCATGCAGAATGAAATGAAAGAAAAAGATATGATCAACAAAGCCCATGAGATTGTTGAAGAACTGATGAGACGGGAGATTATTGAGCGTGACAAGATCAACATGGCTCATGAGGCTGTTGAGGCGATGGCAAGAGAGGAGCTTCTTCGGGCACAAAAGGATCAACAAAAGGATCAAAAGTAAGAAAAAGTGTGTTTCTTTGAGAGAAGGTGGTGCTGCTTGATGAGGAGGACACAACGTGCACCCAACGGTAGCGATGATTGGGGCAGTGGGGATAGATACCAATATCTATCTCTATGGTTCTGAGATCGATTTTTCGGTGGAGATGAATTTTTCTCAAAATCGTGATTATATTGGGCAGGCTGGTGGATACGGGGCGAGACTCTTTTCTGCTCTCGGTTTGAGGACGAAATGTATTGCGGCTGTGGGTAACGATCCCCTGGGGCAATGGATCCGTCAGGAGTTGCCTCAGGAGGGGATAGAGTGCCTTTTTATCACTGATCCAGAGGGGACACACCGTAGTGTCAATATCATGTATCCCGATGGGCGGAGAAAAAACTTCTATGATGCCCGTGGATCGATGTCAGTTCGTCCTGATGAGACAGGGTGTCGTATGTTTCTTGAGGGGGCAACGCTTGCGCATTTTAGTATCGAGAACTGGTGTCGTTATCTCTTGCCGGTGGCGAGATCCCTTGGGATGGTGGTTTCCGTGGATATCCAGGATGTGGTAGATTCCCATGATCCCTACAGGGAGGATTTTGTTCGAGAGGTGGACGTGCTCTTTTTTTCAGCGGTGAACCATGAGAATTTTTCTGATCTTTTGCACCATTTTTCAGAAGGGGGAAAAAGGCTCGTGATCTGTGGGCGTGGGGCGAAGGGATGTGCAATGCTCAAAGATGGCAGAATCATAAAACTTCCTGCTGTGGACTGGTTTGGGCCAGTGGTGGATACCAATGGGGCTGGTGATGCCCTTGCCGTGGGCTTTTGTGTTCAGTATTTTCTTCGAGGGGACGACGCAGAAACCGCTCTCTGGAAAGCCCAGCTCTTTGCTCGTCACGTCTGTACCCTCAAAGCAACCACACGGGGCTTTCTCTCCCAACAAGATCTGGACAATGCTTTTGTCGCCTGGGCACAACAACACTTGCCTCGCCGCTAGAGAGGGGGCTTTTTGGTTGACTTTCTCTTTTTTTCTCCATACAATACGATACGTCTACAGGGAGGATGTATGGTTTTTGCAGCCGTCCAATGGGCTGTGGTGATTTTTGGGCTTGCTCTGGTTGGGACTGGTCTCTATGTCTTTATTGAATGGCGGAAGGAAAAATGGAGAAAACACACCTTCTCCTCAGAACAGGCAGAGGCTCTCTTTGGAAGTGGTTTTGGGTTTTCTCGAAGGCTTCGTGTTTTTTTTCTGGTTTTGGCTGTGCTTTTCTCAAGTATTGCCCTGCTTGATCCTCGATGGGGAACAGTGACTCGAAGTGAGGCTATCGAAGGGGTGGATGTGGTTATCGTCCTGGATGTATCTCACAGTATGCTCTGTGAGGATATTGGCGAGAGTCGTCTCTCTAGGGCGCAAAAGATCATTTTTGACCTGATGGGGAGAGGGGAAAACTATCGGTTGGGGCTTGTGTTTTTTGCAGCCGAGGCGTATCCTGTGATTCCGCTTACTTTTGACTATGAAGTGCTCTCGCTCTGGATCCAGGAGGCCAATCCCCTTGCCATAGAAAATCAGGGTTCAAACCTCAAGGATGGGATAACGGCAGCCCTTCAGATGTTTGAGAAGAATACTCTTTCCCATCGTGCTATTGTGGTTCTCTCTGATGGCGAGGATATGGAGCACGATCCTCTCCAGGTAGCATCCCAGGCCACCAAAATGGGGGTCAGTCTTATTCTCGTTGGTATTGGGACGACCGAGGGTGGAAATATTCCCATCCGTGATGAGCATGGCAATCTTCGGGGTGTCCTCGAAGTGAATGGCAAAGAGGTGCACACCAGACTCAGATCAGACATCCTCTCCAAACTTGCTCAAAAAACGGGGGGTGTTTTCTTGGACGCCAGTCAGGGCAACGCGGATAAGATCATTGACCATCTCAAAAAAATGAAAAAAAATCCCTACGGTAAGATGAGTTATGAGACCATGATGGCACGGTACCAGTACTTTCTGTTGCCGGCGGTGCTTTTCTGGCTTCTTGCCCTTCTCTGGCCGAGTAGACGGCTTATCTTTTTGATGAGTGTTGGGCTGGTCTTTTTTGCTTCTCCAAAACTCTACGCTAGCGATGCCTCTCGGGGGACAACACTCTACCAGAAACAAAAGTTTGAAGAAGCGAGAGAAGCCTTTCAGAAGGCGCTGGTCAAAAATCCCCGTTCCCAGAAACTACGCTATAACCTTGGAAACACCCTCTACCAGCTGGGGGAGTGGCAAAAGGCTGAAAAAGAGTTTACAAGCCTCACGAATGCCCCGGATAGGCAGATGTCCCTGCGAAGTCTTTACAACCTCGGCACGACTCTGGCCAGTGCTGGAGAGAAGGAAAAAGCTGCCCGAGTCTATCAGGCACTCCTCCATCATCTACCCCAAAACCATCCTCTCTACAGACCAACGGTGAGTAATCTTTTGTACCTCCAGCAACCGCCGTCTCAACAACAGCAACAGCAGCAGCAAACGCCCTCTCCCTCTGATTCTCAAGAAAAACCTCAAGACAACCAGTCAAAACCCGAGCAAAAGGAGTCGCAAGAACCCCCTTCTCAGCAGGATAGTCAGGCACTTCTCAATCTTGTTCAACAGGAGGAGCGAAAAAATCTTCAGAAAATCCCCCTCTCAGGAGGAAGACGGAGCCGTTATCCGTGGTAAGATTAAGTTTCACAGGGCTCATGTCGATAGTTTATCCTGAGGAGCAATGATGAAAATACTTGTGGTAATATTGTATTTGTTGTACAAGGCTTCGGTGGTTTTTCTGCTCTGGTTTGGGTGGCAAAAGCTTGCCCTCAGGGTAGAGCTGGCAGCGTGGCTGGTGTATGGCGTTTTTTCTCTGGGTGGGATGATTGTTCTTTTTGTTTCCGTCGTAGGGAGGAAACTCTCCCTCTTTTCTCGGTGGACGGTGTGGTGGCTTGTTGTTCTCGAGTGGCTTACTATCGGTATGGTGGGGGTCTATCAGACGGTTTTTCGTGAAGCATCACTCGTGCGAGTGGCCTGGATAGTGGCATCTCTTGCTCCTCTTCATCTCTTCTTTTTTGATGTTTTACGGGCACTGGTTTCCCGATGGAATACGCACTATCTCGCTAACCTGCAAAAACCCTCCTGGTTTTTTGAGTATAGTCTGGAGCTTCCTTTTGTTGCTTCTTTGATGTTTCTGGGGTGGGAGGGGATGGTTCAATCCTTTCGCTCGCTTCTTGTCTGGGTAGCTGGTCTTTTCGGAGGGCTTGTGGTTCGTCACTGGTATCTTGGTTTGGCCTGGCAACGGGGTATCAAACGCTTCTCACGTTGGCTGGCCAAACAAAACCCTCTCGAGTTTTCCCAGGTTCCGCTTTTTCATGACACCAATATGCTTTCTCCCCTTGTTTTTGCATGGAAGCAGTATATCGCCAGGGCAAGAAGTGTACAAAAAGACCTCCTCTGGACACTTCCTGTTCTTTCAGAGGAGCTTCAAAAAAAGATCGCCTCAACGACGGATCTCCGATTTGGTATAGAAAAACCAGCCACAGTGGCCGCCATCCAGTGGAAAACACAAAACCTTACGGTTCTCCAGGAATATGCCTTTCTGGATGTGTTTGGCAAGGTGGTGGGTGAGTATGTTTATCAATACGATGGGTTCCCCTTCTGGGAACACCACACGGTGTATGTCTTTTTTGGTTTTCCTTTTTTCTATGAACACAAAAACCTGGCGGCTATCGAGTTCTGTCAGCGTATGCTCTCGGAGATCCAGCTCATCGCTCAGGAACAGGGGATCACTATCGAGGTATCCGCCCTGGTGGTGACTGAGACAGGGCGACTTGGGGCAGCGCCTCTTGCGGGCAGGGATTTTTCCATGCTTTTCCCCCAGGGAGAGGTTTTTGCGAGAATGGAACAGATAGCCAGGGCTTCGGCTGGATTGAAGATTCCGCTCCTCATAGATAAACGTGTCCTTGAAGGACTCGAGTCTCGATTCTTTGTCCAGAAGACCTACAAACTCTCCCTTGGCAACGAAACCCTGATCCTCTGCCAGGTGGTGGATTAAATCTCCTTTTCACCCTCAAAGACGGTAACCGCATCCCCTGTCATGATCACATGCCCTGAGGTCTCATCCCACTGTATATCGAGAGGACCACCAAGGAGGTGAACACGCACACTTCGGTTGGTGAGGCCATTGAGGATACTGGCTACCACACTGGCACAGGCACCGGTGCCACAGGCGAGGGTTTCTCCTGCCCCTCGTTCCCAGACCCTCATCCTGAGCTCATCTCGTGAGACGACCTCGATGAATTCAACGTTTGTTCGTCGTGGGAAGATAGCGGTGTTGTTCTCTACCAGAGGACCGTAGCGATGAACATCGATCTCTTTGACACTGTTGACGTAGGTTATGGCATGGGGGTTGCCCATGGAAACGAGCGTAAACTCAAAGGTTTTGTCTGATGCCTGGACCGTCGTCCTGGAAAACCCTCGTGGGTCAGGTGGTACATTGGCAGGAATCTCTTTGGGATCAAGGATAGGGGCACCCATATCTACCTTGATACGAAAATCCTCGTTCTCTATCTTCATGGTAATCTCTTTGAGTCCGGCGAGAGTCTCAATCACGAGGTGATCTTTTTTGACGATGTTTTTCTCGTAGACGAAGCGGGCGAGCTGACGAATGCCGTTGCCACACATTTCAGACTCACTCCCATCGGCATTGAACATGCGCATCATGACATCAGCCTTTTCTGAGGGGGCAGCAAAAATCACTCCATCACTTCCCACGCCAAAATGTCGGTCACTCCACTTTTTAGCAATCTCTGAGCCACGTTTGAGAGCCTCAGGATAGCGAATGCCATCGATCAGGATATAGTCGTTTCCGAGAGCATGCATCTTGGTAAACTGAATGTGCATAGGCACTCCTTTTTTTAGAGTTGAAAAAAAAGGCCTGCCCTGCAGGCAAGCCTTGTTAGAGTTCTCCTTTGAGGACGGTGGTGACGATCTCCTTGACCTCCTGCCCCTCAGCCCTTCCTGCCACTCTAGCCATGACTTCTTTCATCATCTTGCCCATGTCGGCAGGGGATGAGGCTCCCGTAGCAGCTTTGACTTCTTTTACGAGGGAGATAAGCTCATCCCGACTCATCATCTGGGGGAGAAGCTTCTCCAGAAAGGCTATCTCTGCCTTTGTTTCTTCGGCGAGATCCTTTCGTCCCGCTTGTTCACACTCAGCGAGCATTTCTTTGCGGCTCTTGAGGGTTTTGCGCAGGTAGGCGATCACATCGGCATCCTCCAGGTCCTTTTGTTTGTTGATCCTCTCGTACTTGAGATCAGAGATCACCAGGTTGAGGACCTGAGAGGAAAACTTATCACCAGATTTGCGAGCATCAATATACTGACGCTGCAGATCTTCAAACATTCCCATGAATCACTCCTTAGATGTAGCGACTCATCTGCTGCATCTTGCGGACTTTCTTTGCAATCTTGCGCTCAATAGCGGAGGCCTTGCGCTTTCTGGTTTCGGAGGGCTTTTCGTAAAAGCGGTGCTTCTTCTCTTCGGTGAGAATACCGTCTTTTTCGACTTCCTTCTTGAAGCGCTTGAGGGCTACTTCAATAGCCTCATTTTCCTTGACTTCAACAATCAGCATCTATCATCACCTCTTTTTGTGGTTTTTTCTTTTGTATCGGCTATCCTGGAGGCCACTTGAGTGGACGACTCCCCAAAAGATGCAGGTGGATGTGGAACACTTCCTGTCCGGCGTCTCGGTTGCAGTTGGCGACCACACGGTATCCTGACTCTGCGATACCCAGCTCTTTGGCAAGTTTTCTCACAACCTGCCACATGGGAACCACCACATGATCGACATTGTCGTTCCAGGTGGGGATGTGTTCCCGTGGGATGATCAGGATATGAACCGGCGCCTGTGGTCGAATATCCTTGAAAGCCACAACCGTTTCATCTTGATAGACAACCTCTGCGGGAATCTCTCCTCGAGCAATTTTGCAGAAGATACAATCTTGCATCTCTTTTCTCCAGGAAAGATAGTATATCACAAAAAGTATTTTTTTGCAAGTTTTTTTGCATGAAATAGATAAAAATTTTCCCCGCAGGTTAAATGACTATCCCAATCTCTGGCGCATTCGCACGAGAAAATTGAGGGCCTCGATTGGGGAGGTTTGGTTGAGATCAAGTTTTTTAATCTCTTTGGCCAGCCATTCATAGTTGGCAGAGAGTGCATCATCAAACAGGAATCCATGATCGGTGGTTTTGGGGGATGAGGTTTTCTGGGAAAAGCCTTCGCTGATTTCCTGTTGGGCTCTATGGCCTTCTTTTTCAAGGGTCTGGAGAATCATTTTTGCTCGTTCAATGATCTCCATCGGGATGCCTGCCAGTTTTGCCACGTGGATACCGTAGCTTTTGTCAGCGGGACCCGGGATGACCTTGCGGAGAAAGATAAGGTCATCGTTTTGTTCGCGTACGGCGACGGTGTAGTTCTTGATGCCTGGTTTTTCTTCGAGCTGGGTGAGTTCATGATAGTGGGTGGCAAAAAGGGTTCGGGCTTTTTTTTCTGGGTGGTCTGCCAGGTATTCGATGACTGCCCATGCGATGGAGAGTCCATCATAGGTGGATGTGCCTCGCCCCAGCTCGTCCATGATGATAAGACTTTTTGGCGTGGCGTAGGCGAGGATTCGCGCTGCCTCCTGCATCTCGACGAGAAATGTCGAGAGTCCCTGCGAGAGATTGTCGGAGGCTCCTATGCGGGTGAAAATTTTGTCAACTAGTCCTATATGCGCCTCTCGTGCTGGCACAAAAGACCCCATCTGAGCCATGAGAACGATGAGAGCGTTTTGACGGAGGTAGGTGGATTTTCCTGCCATGTTTGGTCCGGTGAGTATGAGGAGGTACTCCTCCTCAGTCATGAGGGTGTCATTGGGGACAAAGAGGTTGCGCCCAAGAGAGTGCTCGACGACGGGGTGGCGTCCGTCTATGATGTGGAGTTTTTTTGTCTCTGAGATGTGTGGTCTGGTGTATTGCCGATCTGTGGCGAGAAAAGCGAGCGTGGTGACAACATCGAGGTAGGCGACACGGCTTGCCAGCTCGGCGAGAAGCCGATTGTGGGTTGTAATCGAGGATACCAGATCAAGGAAAAGCTCTTCTTCGAGTTTGGTGATGCGCTCAGAAGCAGAGGCAACCTTGGCCTCGTATTCTTCGAGTTCGGGAAGGGTATAACGCTCTGCATTGACGAGACTTTGTTTGCGGATGTAGTCTGAAGGAACGAGATGGACATTCGCTTTGCTCACCTCAATAAAATAACCAAAAACATTGTTATACCGAACCTTGAGAGAGGCTATTTTGGTTCTCTCCCGTTCTCGTTCCTGGAGTTTAAGGATGAAATCCTTGCCCTCTCTGAGAAGTCGCCGAAGTTCGTCCAGTTCGGGGCAGTATCCCTCCCGGATAACCTCCCCCTGAAAGGTTGATGGGGGATCATCGTTCAGGGCTCTGGTGATATGGTCGCGTATCTCGGAGAGGGATTTTTCTGCCTCTTGTTCAGAAAACTCCTCCATTTTGAGAGAAGGCAGCAGAGAAAGCACCTCAGAAAGGCTGTCTCGCAGCTGGATAAGATCCCGGGGAATGGCCTTTCCTAGTCCAAGCCTCGTGTGGAGCCTCTCAAGGTCTGTCACGGAACGCAGGGCATTTCGTATGCGTGTCGTGAGCACGCCATTTTGATAGAAGAAGTCCACATCGTCAAGACGACGTTCAATGAGGGATTTTTGAGCCAGTGGGTAGAGGATCCAGCGTTTCAAAAGACGTGCCCCCATGGGGGTCATGGTTTCGTTGAGGGTTTCGTAGAGGGTGTGTCGGTTGCTACCATCCCAGAGGTTGGTAGTGAGTTCGAGGTTTCGTATGGTAAAGTCGTCCATCTCTACGTAGAGAGAAGATTCTACGACTTGAAGCCGTTCAATTAAGCGGTTGAAGTTGTTTTTGATGTTGGGGTTTCCGATCTGTGTCTCCTCAAAATAACGGAAGACAGCAGAAAGTCCTTTGATGAAGCCTTTTTTGGTGAATTTTTTTTCCAGTTTCGCAAGAATCTCTGATGAGAAATACGAAGGATCAAAATACCATACGGGAAGGGTCTGGGCTAAAACGCCTGTTTGTTCTATGAAGGTATGCCAGGCGTTCCAGGACTGGAGCTCCTCCCTGTAAAGACACTCGAGCGGCTGATAGCGCATCCATTCGTCTTGGAGGGCTCGCAGAACATCAGAGGGAGTACCATCCATACGATGTCCAAAAAGATCCCCTGTGGAGAGATCAGCCATCCAGAGAAAAAACTCACTCCCCTCATGGTAGAGGACGGCGAGGTATTGATTGAGGTTCTCCGGGGGTATGTCCGGAGAGATCACTGTGGCGGGGGTGATGATTTCTACGATATCCCGGCGAACGAGTTTTTTTGTCTTGGATGGATCCTCGAGCTGCTCACAGATGGCGACCTTCTGGTTGTGTTTGATGAGCTTCTGGATATAGTGCTGAGCCGCATGGAAGGGGAACCCAGCCATAGGCATGTCATTACGAGAGGTAAGGGCTATGTTGAGTATCTGTGATGCCTTTTTCGCATCCTCGTAAAACATCTCATAAAAATCGCCTACACGGAAAAGCAGGATCTTGTCGGGATGGCGAGATTTGATCTCTTTGTATTGGCGCATCATGGGTGTCAAAGAATCGAGATCGCTCATTCCTGCCTCCCGTTTTTCTCTTGTGTGGAAAGGGTGTCCCCCTCTTTACATCTTCTCCACAATGAAGAGAGTTTCATTCGCCTGGACAGGGGATGCATCGGCTTTCAGAATCTGGACGATCTTTCCCTTCACCTCGGCTTTGATCTCGTTCATTACTTTCATGGCCTCAACAATGGCAACGGTCGTATCTGGGGAGACAACATCGCCAATCTTGACAAAGGGAGCTGAATCAGGCGATGGCTTTTCGTAAAAGGTTCCCACAATGGGGGATTTGATCTTGTGGTATTTTGTTTCGTCGTCGTACTGGGATGCAGCGGGGGCAGAAGCAGCTGGTGCTGTTGGTGCCACGGGTGTTGCTGTGGGGGCTGGCTGAGGACTAGGAGCGGCTACCGCTGGCATAACAGAAACAGCAGGAGCAGGCATGGAGACCACTGGTGTTTCCTTTTTGCGAGAAACACGGAAATACACATCTTCTCCCTCGGCGATTTCAAGCTCTTCTATGGTTGTTTCTTGAAAGAGGGTCTTCACCTGTTTGAGAAACTGGGCATCAAACCCCATGATTTCCTTTGGCATACGCCACCTCCACGTTTTCTTGAGAGATTATTATACACCATAATTGATTTTTCATCAAGTTTCACCGAAAAAATTGCCTTATTTTTTTCTTTTACTTATAATAAAAAAGGTATGCGGACAAGGATTTTGTATGATCTGGCGCTGGCAAACTGGAAGGCGGCGGTTGTCTCGTGGAGTGCTTTCCTCATGGGGGGAGTGAGTTTTCTCTTTGGGGTGGCGTCTGCTTTTTCGCTTATCCCTCACGCTTCGGCTCTCAGTGCTGTGGTGGGGATAGTGTCAGGTGTTTTTCTTTTTGTCCTGGGGATATACAGTTTCTTGCTTCCGCTTTGTTATCGCCCCGTGCTCTCTCGGATTTTATCCCTATGGTGGATGGGGTATTTTTTCTGGCATATTTTTTTGTTTGGCGGGGGAATGTTGTACGCATTCATCCTTTTCTCCGCTACTTTTTCAGGGCTTTCGTTTCTTTTACTCTCTTTTGGGGAGGGGATTCTTTGGCATGTGGTTCTTTTCTTGTTTGAGGGGATCTTGCTTGTCATAGGCCATGGGATAAACATTACATACGCAATGATGGGGTATCAGGTGGCTATTGCTGTGCTTTTTGGGGTCTATTCGGCGATTCTTGACGCTTCTCGAGAACTTCTCGAAAATCGTTTGTACTATCATCCAGTGACCGGACTGGCCAACAGAAACTACCTCATTGATGTGCTTCAGCAGAAAGGGGCTTTCTGGTTGATGATTGTGAATGTGAGTAGCTTCAACGAGTTTAACGATCTTTTCGGGTATAAGGTGGGGGATAGTATTCTCTCTCAGATAGCCCTTCGTCTCCGTTCCCTCGAAACCAAATACCAGAACATCCTCCTCTGTCATCTCCACAGTGATGAGTTTGCCGTGGTGGGGTTACAACAATGGGATCGAAATCTCATCGTAAGTCTCTGTGAAGAGATGTATGTTCTTCTCGGCGAGAAACCGCTCACTCTTCCCTCCCTTCCACCTATACGACTGCACTTCCATATAGGTGTCAGTGATAGACGGGAAAATCTCCTGGGTACAGCGGATATGGCTTTTCGCTATGCGGTAAGCCAGGGAAAACTCTACGCCATTTATGATGATAGCATGTATGTCGCCAAATCGTATGAACATAATATCCAGGCCACGCTCTTACTCCAGGATGCACTGGCCAATGATAGGATCGTGCCGTTTTTTCAGCCGATTGTGAATCTCAAGACGGGCAAGATCGAAAAATACGAATGTCTCGCAAGGATTGTAGACCGCTCAGGGCGTGTTTATGAGCCTAAGTTTTTCCTCGCTATTGCTCAGCGCAACCAGCTTGGTGCTGCCATCACGCGCACCATGGTGAAGAAGTGCTTTGATGTCTTTGCTAGGATGGATGCGGAGTTTTCGGTGAATCTCTCGTACCAGGATCTCATTGATCCCGAAACCCTTACGTTTATCTATCTTCAACTTTCCAGTTGCCCTGAAGTGGCTATCAGGTGTATCTTTGAAATCGTGGAGGAGACAGCTATCCAGGATTTTCATGTGGTGGAGGATTTTATCACCAAAGTGAAGCAGTTTGGTGCCAAGGTGGCTCTGGACGACTTTGGTAGCGGGTATTCTAACTTTGAGTATCTGGTGAAGCTTCCCTTTGATTATATTAAGATAGACGGGACGCTCATTGAGCGTCTCCCTGATGACCCTCGCTACCAGGCTGTTGTGGAAAATATCATCAACTTTTCTCGAAAAATCGGGAGTCAAACGGTGGCGGAATTTGTCTCCTCTGAGGTTATCCACGATGAGGTAAAAAAGCATAACTTTAATTACGGGCAGGGATATTACTATGGACAACCAAATCAATACCCTCTTTCCTCTAAATATAAGCGTTTTTCTTAGTCTTTTGACGACTTTTGGATATGGTCTCTACTGGAATGGGTCTTCTCCACTGGTGCTTCCTTTTGTGGGGGCGGGTGTCTTGAGGGTTTCTTTTGAGGTGCCAATGGAGACCAATATTCCTCTCTCATTTACGTATGTCAGCAACACGTTTGTCATTCAGCCGATGAGTCCTCCCCCATCCTTTGAGACGAAGGATGGTCTCCTTATACTCGTCTATACCTGGAAAACCGTCTCGTACAAGATGCGGATCCATATGCTTCCCCCTTCTCTTGAGATTCTCCATAGTCCTGCCCTCGGACGGGGGAAAAGCGGGCTCGTCATTTACCGGGTGGGTTCGTCTCTCCCCTACCAGACATGGATAGAGGATAGTCTGGGGCTTCGTTACTACCCCTACGAGGAGAAAAAAACATGGGTTTCTCTGGTGGGATGGCCATTGAGTACAACGAGGTATCAACTCAAAATTGTTATCGAGGATGCTGCCAAAAACCGTGTGGAGAAGCTTGTCCCCTACACTCCGTTGAAAACAACCTATCGGGTGCGTACCATCCCTCTGGCACGGGAGTTTGCCAGGGAGCAGGGGGCGGAGGTGAATCTTACCAACCTCACAGGGGAGCCTCTCAAGGATTACAATGCCCTTATGGCAGAGTTTGCCAGACAGACTAAGGTGAGTATCTTTGACCTCACCTATCGCCGACCAGCAAGAGGAGGCCAGACGTTTACCAACCTGCCCTTTCTCCCCCTGAGCGAGTTTATTCCCTCCAGTCTCTTCGGGGATGAGCGTCGTTTTGTCCTGGAGGGGAAACCCATGCGTTCCTCGTATCACTATGGGCTGGATATGGTCGCATCGTCCAACACCCCTGTGATCGCTCCATGGGGAGGGGAGGTCAAGTTTGCCGATTACAACGGGGCAAGCGGGAACACGGTGGTGATTGACCATGGGCTTGGGATGCACTCGGTGTACATGCACCTTGAGAGGATCGCTGTGAGATCGAAGAGTATCGTTTCCCCTGGTCAGCGGATAGGAATCATTGGCAAGACTGGCTACTCCACAGGGATTCATCTCCATCTCGGACTCTCTATTCAGGGGCGGTATGTGGATCCCACTGACTGGACCAATCAGTTGTGGCTGGAGGAACATATTCTTAAGCCACTTGCCCAATATGTCAAATAGAGGACAAGGGACTTTCAGGAGGAGAGAGTGATGCGTTTTCGATACCTTTTTTTTATCCTGCTTCCCCTGGTGATGTATGGTTTTGGCAAAAACAAGGTGCAGTATTTTTCTTATGACTGGGTCAGGATAGAGTCTTCTCATTTTGAGCTTTTTGTTGCCAGGGATCAGACCAATTTCATCCCGGTAACCCTCGAGCTTCTCGAGGATGCTTATACGCATCACGAAAAACTCTTTAACCATACGATCAAGAAAAAAATCCAGGTGATCCTCTATCCGAATCAGATAGACTTTCTCAAAAACAACATCCTCCCCTGGACAGAACGGGAAACGGAAGGATTTACCGAACTCTCCCGGGGAAGGGTGGCGATTTACTTCACACCCCGTCGAGCGGAGATGATCCATTTCGTGTACCATGAGCTTGCGCATGTCTTTCAGCTCTCCCTGTGGTCAGAGAATCGGGTGGCTGGCATGCAGCTTCTGGACATACCCCTCTGGGTGGTTGAGGGAGGGGCTGAATGGGCGTCTGCAGGGCTTACCAAAGAGGGTGATCGTTATGTGGCTAACCTCCTCTATCGAGGCAAAATCCCCAGTCTCTCGGCTCTTTCTTCCCTCCAGATCGAGCCTTATCAGTACCATCTCGTTTACAAGATGGGGGTGTTGTTTTACGCCTTTGCTGAGGAAAAATGGGGGGAGGGGTTTTTTACCCGTTTGGTGCAGCTCATTGCTGAAAAAAGAAGCTGGAAAAAAATCTTAAGAGAGGATCTGGGGATTCAGCCGGAAACCCTGGATCGGGAGTTTCGAGAGTTTTTGAGTCGACGGTATTTCCCCCTTTATCCTCAGAACCCGGTACCTGAAAAACTCCACGAAAAGGAAAGTTTTGAGGCTCATATTCTCTGGATCAGTAGCCATGAGTTTCTCACCATGGGGGTAGACCGCTACTATCCTGCCTATATCCTCTGCAATACCAATACCCAGAGGCGAAAGGTACTCGACAGGATCGGCACCAGTGAGGAAAACCTCTACTTTCAGTATCAGCGCAATCATCTCTCAAAAAGTACTAATGGTCTGGTGTGCTGGCTGGTCGAGGGTGGGGATAGATATCGACTGGCTATCTACGATACCCGAACACGCAGGCGGGTTCTTCACACCCCCTCCTACCGGGTGATCAGTAGCCCTGAGATCTCACCTTCGGGGGATGAGGTTGTTTTTGTCGCTCTTGAGGGGATGAATCATATTCTGGCGGTGTATCACATCCCCACCAAAAAGACCCATGTCCTTTTGTCCACGCCCTTCCGTATCGAAAGTCCCAGGTGGTTTGACAGGAATCAGATCCTGTTTTCTGCCAATTTTCATGAGACACCCGAGAGTGAGAACCTGGATCTCTACCTCTACGATAGGGAACAAAACCGTTTCGCCTGGAGAATGGATAGCGGGGAAAGTGATGAAATGCCCCAGGTGTTTGAAGAAAAGGGAGAAAAAAAGATCCTTTTTGTGAAGCAGGGGTTTTTCCCGTCATTGTGTGTGTATGATCCCCAATCGGGAGTATATCAGGAGGTTTTTACCGCTCCCGGGGAGATAAGTTTTCCTGTCAAAGAGGGAAACGATGTTTATTTCACTCTGTATGATGGGGGGATGATGGCGGTGTACCGTACTTCCCTTGAGGAAAAAGAAAAGAAAAACGCTTTTGTTCAGATGGATCCTCCGTTGTATGAGACGAGCCAGACTCGATGGCGAGAACCACTCACCATCAAACCTTATCGCTGGAATATGCAACCGGACACTATCCTCTTTATTCTTAGTGCGAATTCGTATGGGGACATAGGACTGGCGGGGATCTTTAGTGGAAGTGATGTGCTGGGGGATCATCAGGCTTACGCTCTGGTAGATTCTGTTTTTGTAGGGGCTGATCCCAGACTCGCTGGCTGGAACATGGAGGTGGGGTATGCTTTTCTCAAGTATCGGCACCAGTTTGGTGGTCGTATCCTTCATTACAACAATCTGTTCTATGAGTGGATCCAGTTTCCGGATTTTTACCAGGTGGGGCGTGTCTATTTTGACAAGTGGCAGGTGGATGGGTTGTACTCCTATCCGCTGAACACCTTCCAGCGGTTTGATGGTATGATAAGTTATCGTTCAATCAATTACCTCCTCGATGCAAGACAATACGAGGATCACATTGAGATCACGCTGACCAATGCGCAGGAGGTTTTTGTGGCTGGACAGTATGTCTTTGACAATACGCTTGGTTCTGGTATTGGTCCCCTCGATGGGGTGCGTGCCAGTGTATCGTTAGAGCAAAGTCTCCCCCTCAATGCACTCGGGGGACTTGCTACACGAGTGGTGGCAGATGTTCGGGAGTATTTTATGATTGTGCCGGGGTATGGGTTTGCCACACGACTTGCTACTGGGACGATTGTCAACTACGATCAGGATCGGGTACCACAACTGTTCTGGGTGGGAGGTTTTCAGTCGATTCGCGGGTATCCCTATGGTGGGTTCAGGGGAGATACGATGCTTGTGCTCAATACGGAGTTTCGTTTTCCCTTGATCCGGTACTGGCAGCTGGGATTTCCTCCTATTGTGCTCCCCACGATCTGGGGGATAGGATTTATCGATCTCGGTGGTGTAACCATGAGAGACAGGATCCAGGACTTCAGGTTGTTTGATAATGAGGGGTATTTGAAGGATGGGCGGATGAGTGCAGGGGTTGGACTGCGGCTTGTCTTTGATGGGGATATCAAGCTGATGTGGAATTTTGCCTATCCGTATGATGGGAAAAACTTCAGGCCGCTGGTACAGGAGCTTGTGATAGCCAGAGACTTCTAAAAAAAGAGTGGGGCCATCCCGGGGGAAGGATGACCCCAAAGTTCAGGAGGTTATTTTAGAGGGAATGTGTGGGGTGTGTATAATTAGGAGGGTAAAATTCTCTCAAAAGGAGGGCAAAGCGGCCAGCGGGAATCGAACCCGCGCCATTAGCTTGGAAGGCTAAGGTACTACCACTGTACGATGGCCGCATTCATGGATATATAGTATAGCATATTTTGGGAGTTTTGTCAACTTTTTTGGGCGTCAAGATCTAAAGAAGAAGTATGGCATTTTTGCCAGTTTTTCTGTATACTATACCTGAAAAGGAGCAGGTGTGCGTAAAGGATGGTTTTTTCTGGCGCTTGTGGTGTGGGCGATGCTCTGGGGACAGGCTGATCCCTCTCTTGGACAGACAAATGATGATTTTGAGGGGGAGGCTGTTTTTTGGCCTGAGGTTCGTCAACCGCGCTTTCGTCTGGTGGTAACAAATAGCCTCGTGGTTTCCAATGCTGAGGTTATCGCAGGGGTGACCAACTGGAGAATCTCCAATGTAGAGGCTGTCTACGAGTTTTATGATGCTTTTGATGCGTTTCTTCCTATTGATCCTGCGACACGATTTTCCGAGGAATTGGCCGAGATGATCTGGCCGGCGGATTGGTACCGGTTTCCTGTGGATACAGCGTATCTACGATGGCAGAAAAAAAGTCTGCGCAAAGCATCCATAGAGCTCCTCTCAAAGGAGGAACTTTTCTCCTTTTCTCCGGCGATGTTGAAGGAGTTGCAGCAGTCTAAACGAGAGAGGGAACGTTTTGCCCTCAAGGGGGAGACCAAACCCCTGGCTATCCGGGTAGAGGAATGGGAGAGTGAGTTTGTCTTGAGTGGGTGGTTTACCTTTCGAACGGGGTATGGCTGGGTATGGAAAGACCCGACGTTTCTCCAGCCGGTAGGGAGTTTCTCGCCGGGACTCGAGATGGCACAAAGCCTTCGCTTTAACCTCCTGGGCAGGATTGGTCAAAGGGTGAATGTATCGGTGAGCCATCAGTCTGACAACCCCGAGAACACCTACTCCCTCCAGTACAAAGCCCTGGATAGTGATAAGGGGGCGGTGAGGGAGGTTCTCTTGGGCAATGTGGACATGCAGATTCCCCAGAAGAGTGCTCTCGTTAGCACGGAGGGAATGCCCAAACAGGGGTTGGGGGTGCTTGGACGTTTTCAGATGGGGCGGTTTTCCTACCAGAGTCTTCTTCATATCTCAGGTACGCAAAAAGGCTACAAACGTTTCGTTGGGTCAAAACAGCAGAAGACGGTGATACTGCGGGACATTCAGTACCTGAAGCGGATGTATTTTCTCCTCCCGGATGGGTCGATTGATCAGGGGAGTATCGAGGTACTCATCCAGACTAATGTCCTCATTGATCGTCAGATTGATGGACTGTATTACAAAAGGCTCGTGTTCATGCAGGACTATAACCTCAATTTTACCACAGGGGAGCTGGTGCTCAAAACCAGCTTTGGGCGGGATCGGCGTCTCGTGGTGCGATACACCCACCATGGGGGGAGCGTTTTTTCCAGCCCTGGTGATCCCGACTGGGAGGGGACAGACGATATCACCTCAGAAGCGTTTCTCTACCTCTGGCGAGAGGACAAACCGGTTTCCCCCTTCATGCACTATGGGGTGTATCATCTGGGGTCACAAAATTTCAATCCGGGACAGGGGTTTGATCTACGGGTGGTGTATACAGCCAATACGGCAGTGGATGCCCCTTTTCAGTTTTCTCCCTCGGATTACAAAGTCATGCCTTCCTTCGGATTGTTATGGTTTTATAATCGTTTTCCTTTACCTGGGGCATCCAATCTGTACACGAACTATACCGATCCTGGCGATGCTGATTCTTTGTATAGTCTGGTTTGTACTTACTATGAACCGTTGCAGAGTTTTCAGCTCGACTACAATGTTATCCCTGGTAGTGAGAGTGTTTATATCAACGGAAGAAAACTTTCAAGCTGGGAGTATATTCTGGTGAGTGCCACAGGAGAACTGATCCTTAACCAGATGAGTAGTCTCCAAGAAAATGATATCATTGAGGTGTACTACGAGTACAAGCCCTTCTACGGGAGTGGCGTCCAGCGATTCACCTGGGCAAACCGCTGGGATTATCCTGTTTTGCCAGTCTGGAATATTGGCGGGACAGCCATCGCTACGATGGCTCAGCGGGGGGAAGAAGGGGCAAGACTCCCCCAATCCCCTGATGGAGTCTTCCTCGCTAGTGTAGACAACACCGTCGATATGGGAAGCCTCCTTGGCTGGGGTGCGCAGAACCGATGGACTATCCAGCTGGAAACAGCTTTTTCTGTGTATGATCCCAATACCAGTGGGGTAGCGATTGTTGAGGATTTTGAGGGGGGTGGGGAGAGTTTCCAGCTCTCAAAAAGCGAGTACCGATGGATTCTGGCTACCCCGGTAAGTAATGTTGTCGGTATTTCTCTCTCCAATCGTGCGAAACTCATCTACCGTGACTATCGAGAATACAAAGGGGACGGGAGTAGTACCCTCATTCCGTATTACCAGACACCCTTTGCTGTGTATGCCTATGCCGACAAGCCAGGTCCCTATATGGCGCTGGGTGGGCATCTCCCCGCATCAGACTATCCCAATGTGGTACAAAATGTTCTCGTGTGGGATTATGATTTTTCTGCGGGGGAATGGATAGGAACTGCCTATCCCCTGGCTAGTGGTCAGAGCATCAATATGAGCCAGTATGATGAGATCGTCTTCTGGGCCATGATAGAAACCGATGATGATGGGGATGGGGTCTTCAGTGAAAATCTCTCCCATGAGATGGAGTTTTTCCTCGCTGTGGGAAATCTCCCCGAGGATAGCGATGGAGACGGTATCCTGGATGCCGAACAGAGTTCGCAGGATTTGGGGTATCCCTTTAACAATCCCACGAACGGAACTGTGGTCACCAGGGTGGGGATTGGTCGGGGAGGTAAAGGAGACGGGTTTATCCAGTCAGAGGATATCAATGCCAATGGGGTGCTTGACACGGGGGGTAACTGGGTGGTCCTCCCTGCAAAAGGTACAACCTCGCCAACCAATCTTGTCCTCCAGGGAAGTGGCTGGAGGGAATACCGTATCCGTATCGATCAGCTCTCCTCGGAACAACTCCAGGCACTCCAGCAGGCTACTGCAGCAGCCATCTACATCAAGAAAAAAACTGGTCTCAAAGGGCGTGTTCTCATTGATGGGATCACCTTCCAGACCACCAGATGGCAGTGTCTCTCCCTGGATGGGGAGTTGATTACTCCTCTGCCCCAGTGGCGAACGCTTCTTCTCACCACCTTTACCAGTGCCCAGTATCAAAAATATCGATTTTACGATCCCTGGTCGAACGACCCTGATGCCCAGGAACGCTACACCACCTTTGAAAAACTTCATAAGATGCGCAGCAAAACAGAAGCCCTTCAGTACGAAGAAAAAGCCCTCGCTCTCTCGTATGTCTTGAGTAACACGGCGTATGTGCCTGCTACTGGTGAAGGAGGGACAAATGGATTTGTCTGGCAGTATTTCAACAACGGTCTTCCTATAGCAAGATACGAACGATTTGCTTTTTATCTTTTTGTGCCATCAACTCAGGAAGACGGAACCCCCATGAAATCCGGTGGGGATAGCTGGGACAATGAAAACCTCCTCTTTGTGATGGGGTCATCGACCAATGACACCTACACCTGGACCATTCCCTTGAAAGACCTGCCAAAAGATACCTGGCTCAAGGTAGAGATCCCCATCAATACCCTTGAACTCACCATAAAAGATGTCTCCTACAAGCCTACCAAAAATGGGAGTCCCTACCTTTATGAGGTGAAGACGGTTGGGTTTGGGGTGGTTGCGAGTGGGAGTGAAGGAGTGAACCGTGGTGCTGTTTGGGTCAACGAGATCCACGTCACCGATGACAAAACCGAGATTGGCTGGGCGACCATCGCTACGACTACCATCGACTGGCGAAAACCCCTCTGGATATGGAATGGTTATGAGATCATGGGACCTCTCTTTTTTACCGCTCGGACGGAGTGGCGATCGGCTGCCTTCCGTTCATCCCTCGCTGTTACCAATACGACACGAAATGCGGAGACCTTGCTCGTCAGCGGTGATATGCAGTCCTCGATTTTGCGTTCTGTGGACTATCGTCTCTACGGAACATGGCTGAACCAGAACACCAAAACCAACGAAAACGAGCTTCCCCTTGAGTATCAGTTCCAGTACCGAAAAAACACGGGCGGGTTTACCACACGGTACAAGAGTTCGGCCTGGATCCCTGAGGTTTTTCAGGCGTATAGTGAGACAACCGAATGGCGGCTCTCCTATCCATCCTCCCTCGGTCAGACCACCACGCTCCAGTCAGCCTCAGGTAAATGGACACTCAAAGAAAAACTCCCCTGGACACGAACCGTCTCTCACCAGATAGACGCTGCTTATGAACACGGGGCAACCCTTGATGTTGCAACCTATCTTGATACCCCTGCTATTCGCGTCTCGAACCGCGCCAATACCCTCGCCAGGCAAAAAACTCTAAACCTCTCTCTGGTACAGACAACCGGTCCACTCACCCTCTCAGGGGGCTATGGGAAGGTCCAGCAGAAATATCGGGGTTATGCTCTCACCGGTGATCTCGATCAGGATGGAAACCTCTTCTCTGAACAGGGACGCATACCAGAGCGCTACGTCTGGATTCAGCAGGGGCTTGTAGAAGGGTTTGACTGGCGTGATCCTTTCTGGCAGAAGGATGATGAGAACTTCTCCTGGGGAATGCAACTCGATAGACCATGGCCATGGATCTACCTCGAGAACAAATCCTGGTGGTCGAGGTCAAGAAACAGCTTTGCTTACAACAGTGTGGGGGATCTCCTCTTGTTTCAGACGACTTATGGGCTGACCAACCAGTGGGCAGTGAACCTCTATCCTCGATGGGTGTGGCTGGATACCCTGGGAGTCTCTCTCACGCGACAGGCGAGACTCTGGTACCAGTCCAACCAGGATCCCCTCACATATCAGGCTGTCTGGGAAACCACGGGCATGGTGTACTATACACCTCCCTGGACGTACAGTACCCTGGATCTGGTCTCCGCCAGGTCAAATGCCCTTATCGTTGCCTCTATCTACACCAACCTTCTCGGAAGTCAACATGGTTTTGATGAGAGCTGGCGATGGGAATGGGTTCTCCCCCGTTATGACAATCTGTGGGATCTCGTTTTTCCGAAACGCTATCGCTACGATACTGCCCTGAACACCTCTCGGATGGACCTCGGCTATAGCCAGACACTTTCCCATACCTTTGGGACACTCTCTGAGTTTCCATGGGGGAGGTTCTGGACAAACCATGGGTGGTATCAGGCGAACCCCCTCCAGCTGGATCTCTCGCTCTCCTGGACGGAAAACTACCTCACCCGATTGGGGACGACAGCGTGGGCAACCACCCTCCGACAGACGATCTTTTTCCTCAAGGATGTGAGCCTCTCCTCCTCGTACACCTACCGACAGACCGAAG
>FWWL01003116.1_pt1 | contig 29277 bp, 21 predicted proteins | sample 2228331 | NCBI WGS metagenome assembly FWWL01 (sample SAMEA103939775, study PRJEB20133) | metagenome
GAGATCCCCAACGCCCGTTACCTGGTGCGTCAGGTGCTCCTCGGTCCCCGGTACGCAGAGAGCATCGCCGCCGCCTCCCCGGAGGTCGTGGATCGGGTGGTGTACGTCCGGGTCCGGGGGAGGGTGTATACGGCGAGGGCGAGCGGGATCCTGCCCTCCGCAGCCCAGCGGGCGCACAGCGCCCTTGCGGTCCCCGGGTGGGAGGACCTACCGGAAGACCGGGCCTGGCTTGTGCCGGATCTAGGGAGGCTCTTGGCCGAGCTGGACCGGTTCCACGCGCCGAGCGGACGCGCATGGGCGGAGTGGTGGTACTTCAACTTCGTCGCAGAGGACGGCACCTACGGGTACCTCTCGTTCATCGCGGACGCGCACGGGCAAGCCGCGGTGGGCGCCACGGTGCGGCTTGGAGACGGAAGACTTTTGCGGTGGATGGACCGGCACCGGGCACGGGAGCTCCCGTTTGGAAGGGGGGATCCTCTCCGGTTCGAGGCCGGATCGCACCGGGCGGAGCTGCGCGGCGGCGTCTACCGCATCTTTCTGAACCGGCCTGGGTTTGCCGCGGAGTTGGAACTGAGACCCGTCCCCGGCCTTTACTTCCCGCCCGTGGAGTGGCGGGCGGGGATGTTCCGGTCCGGGTACGTGGTCCCCGCCCTGCGCGCCGAGGTTTCTGGAAGGCTGCGGATCGGGCCGCACACGGTGCCGATTCGGGGAAATGCCTATCACGACCACAACTGGGGCAACTGGGAAGGGGTGACGTGGGAGTGGGGGACGGCAAGCACGTGGGATTACGCCCTCCTGTACGGCATCGTCCGCCACCCATCCCTGCGAGCTCAGGAGACCTTCGTCGCCCTTTACGCCACTAAGCCCCGGCCCGGTCCGTTGAGCCTCCTGCGGGGAACTCTCCCGATCCGGGAGGGAAGACAAGGGGTCCCCACGCGGCTACGCTTCCGGGCCACCAACGATGCCAAAGATTTCCTCACCGCGGAGCTAGCGGTGCTGGATCACGTCTCCACAAGGCGCGGGGGGATCACCTTCCTCCAGCTCCGGGCCCGGTACCGGGTCTGGGGAGAGGTGGCGGGCCGGCCAGTCCGGTTCGACACCCTGGGGTTTGCGGAGACGTTCGTGGGGCGGTGATCGTACACTAGGAGTGATGGGCCGGTGGAGGTCTGAACGGGTCCGGCGGATGCCGGAAAGCGTGTTCCTGCTCATGGACCGGGAAAAGCAGCGGGTCCGGGCCGCAGGGCAGGAGGTGGTGGATCTCTCGCTTGGCAGCAGCGACCTCTCGCCCCCTGAAGAGGTCCTCCAGGTGCTTCAAGAATCGGTTTTCGATCCCACCACCCACCGCTACTGCCTGCGCTCCGACACCCGTCCGTTCCTGGAGGCGGCCACCGCGTGGTACGCCCGCCGGTTCGGCGTGGAGCTCGACCCCGACCGGGAAGCCCTGGCCCTCGTGGGGTCCCAGGAGGGGCTGGCGCACCTCCTGTGGGCGGTGGCGGATCCCGGTGAGGTGGTGCTCCTCCCCTCGGTAGGGTATCCCTCGTACTGGGGCGCTGCGGCCATCGCGGGGCTTGAGGTCTGGCCCATCCCCCTTCGCCCGGACTTCCTCCCCGACTTGGCCGCAGTCCCGGAAGAGGTAGCAGAGCGGGCCCGCATCCTCATCTTGAACTACCCCAACAACCCCACGGCCGCGGTGGCCACGGAGGCCTTCTTCGCGGAAGCCCTGTCCTTCGCGCAGCATTACGACCTGCTGCTCGTCCACGACAACCCGTACGTGGACATCGTGTTCGAAGGCCGGGCCCTCTCCCCCCTCGCACTTCCGGGTGCCCGGGAGCGGGTGGTGGAGCTGTTTAGCCTGTCGAAGTCCTACCACATGGGCGGGTTCCGGCTCGGATTCGCCCTCGGGAACGCCGAGGCCATCGCGGCCCTGGAGGCGGCCAAAGCACCCGTGGACTTCAACCAGTACCTCGGGATCCTGCGCATGGGGATCGCGGCCCTCTCCCTCCCGGAGGAGCGGGTGCGCCAGGACGTCGAGGTTTTCCGGGCCCGGAGGGATGCCCTCGTCAGTGCCCTCCGGGACTCCGGCTGGCCTGCACAGCCGCCGAAGGCCACCCTGTATCTCTGGCTCCGCCTGCCGCAAGAAACCGACGACGTGGCCTTCTCCGTGGGACTGCTGCGCGAGACGGGGATCGCGGTCTCCCCGGGCCAGGGCTTCGGGCCGGGCGGAAGGGGTTATATCCGGGTGGCCCTGGTGCAGCCGCCCGAGGTGCTCAGCAAGGCCGCCCGCGCGCTGAGCGCCTTCGCCCGCGCCGCGGTCTAGAGGACCCCTCCTCCTCGTTCCGCGGAGGCTCGGCGCTGGCTCTCTCTTCCGGCTTTGTGGGGGCAGACGGCGGGGCTTCCCGCACCCGCTCCGCGAACTCCCGCAGCCGCTGGTCCACGAGGGCGTTCACCGTCCCCTCCGGGAACCGGCCGTCCGGTCCGCGTTGGCCTGCCGGCACGCCCGTGAGGATCTCGATGCCTTCATCCACGGTCTCGATGGCCCAGATGTGGAACTTCCCTCCCCGCACCGCCTCCACCACGTCCTCCCGGAGCATCAGGTTTTTGATGTTGCTCGCGGGGATGATCACGCCCTGCTGCCCCGTGAGGCCCTTCACCCGGCAGACATCGAAGAACCCCTCGATCTTCTGGTTGATCCCGCCCACGGCCTGGATCTGGCCATGCTGGTTCACCGATCCCGTGACCGCGATCCCCTGACGGATGGGGAGCCCGCTCAGGGCGGAGAGCAGGGCGAACAGCTCCGCAGCAGAGGCGCTGTCACCTTCCACCATCTCGTAGCTCTGCTCGAACACCAGCCGCGCGCTTAGGGTGAGGGGCTTGTCTTGAGCGTAGCGCTGCGCCACGTACCCGCTGAGGATCAGCACCCCCTTGCTGTGGATCGGGCCGCCCAGCCGCACCTGCCGCTCGATGTCGATGATCCCCTCCCGGCCGGGTGCCACGCTGGCGGTGATGCGGCTCGGCCGCCCGAAGGCGTAGTCCCCCAGCTGGATCACCGACAGCCCGTTCACCTGTCCCACCGCCTCCCCGTCCGTGTCCACGAGGAGGATTCCCCGGGCGATGAGCTCCCGGATCCGCTCCTCGATGAGGTTGGATCGGTAGACCCGGTTCTCCAGGGCCTTGCGGACGTGGTCCGCGGTGACGTACGCGGCCCCGTCCTGTCCAGCCCAGTAGTTCGCCTCCCGGACGATGTCGCTCAAGGCCCCGAATCGGGCGGAGAGCTTCTCCTGGTCGTCCGCGAGCCGCAGGCTGTGCTCGAGGAGCTTCGCCGCGGCCCCTGCGTCGAGGGGCCGGAGCTTCTCCTCCTGGCACAGCTTGCAGATGAACGACAACGCGCTGCGCACGTGCTCCTCGCTGTACGGCATCTGGGTATCGAAGTCCGCCCGCACCTTGAAGAGCTCCGCGAACTCCTCATCGAAGGCGTGCAAGAGGTAGTACCAGAGGGGATGGCCTACCAGGATCACCTTGACCCGGAGGGGGACGGGCTGGGGCCGCAGGGTCTTCGTAGTCACAAGCCCCAGCCGCTCCACGAGGTCTTCAATCTCCACCTGCTCCCCGCGCAGGGCGCGCTTGAGGCCGTCCCAGCTCATGGGGTTGCGAAGGAGGTCCTCCACCGGGATCACCAGGTACCCGCCGTTGGCCCGGTGAAGGGCGCCGGGCTTGATCATGGTGAAGTCCGTGTAGAGGGCTCCGAACTGGGTCTCCTTTTCTACCTTTCCGAAGAGGTTCGTGTAGCTGGGGTTGAGCTCCACCACCACGGGCGCGCCGTGTTGCTGGCTGTTGTCCACGAGGAGGTTCACCTCGTACCGCCGCAAAAAGAGCTCCCGACTCCAAGGGACCGGAAGAGGAACAGGCGGAAGCAGCCCGCCGGGCACGGGCGCGGGTGCTTCTTGGGGGGTTTTGAAGAACTCCAGGTTCTCCACGATGTCCTGCTGGACGGCCTGCAGGTGCTCCGTGATCTCCGGGCAGGTGGCGTACTTCTCCATGAGGTCCTCGATGAGTCCGCCCACCACGTGGAGCGCCACCTGCCGATCCAGGGCCCGTAGCCGCTCCTCCGCCTCCCGCTCCATGGCCCGCACCTGCTTGAGGGCGGTTTTCACCTCCTCCTGCAGGGCCTCCCGCCGTCGCTGGAGCTCCTCCCGAGCCGCTGCGGGCAGGGCCTGTAGCTCCGCCTCCGGGATGGGCCTTCCGCCCAGCACCGGCACCACCAGGATGCCGATCGGGGTCGGCTGCAGGGTGAACCCGGCCTGCGTGGCCCGCTGCTGGAGCTGCTCGAAGATCTCGGCGCGCCGACGCTCCAGGGCCTTGACGATCTCGTCCCTCCGGGTACCGTACTCCTCGCTCTCGAAGACCTTGGGGATCTCCCGCCGCACCCGGGCGATGAGGGCCCGCATGTCCTGCTGGAACTCCCGTCCCCGGCCCGCAGGGAGCTGCAGCACCTTCGGCTGGTAGGGGTCCGAGAAGTTGTTTACGTAGCACCAGTCGGGTGGAGTCGGCTGGCGGCGCGCGGTCTCCTCCACGAAGGACCGTACCGCGGTCATCTTCCCCAGCCCCGGAAGGCCCGCCACGTAGAGGTTGAACCCCCGGTCCTGGATCTGGAGGCCGAACTGGAGGGACGCCACCGCCCGGGGCTGGCCGACAATCCCCTCCAGCGGAGGCACTTGGTCCGTGCGCTGGATCCCCAGGGTGGTGGGGTCGATGGTCCGGCGAAGTTGTACAGGCTCTAACCGCTGCATGGCCTCCTCCGTGTCTGGTTCTATGGCGTCACCGGCTCACCGCCGGTGCCCTCACCGCCTCCCCCGTGCGCAGCGCAAGACGCCGCCTTGCGGCCTCCACCTTCTCCGGATCCAGGACCCGCCGGAGGAACTGGCCCGTGTAGGAGTGGTCCTGGGCCGCCACCTCCTCCGGCGTGCCCTCCGCGATTACCTCACCGCCCCGGTCCCCGCCCTCCGGTCCGAGGTCGATGATCCAGTCCGCGGTCTTGATCACGTCCAGGTTGTGCTCGATGACGATCACGGTATTGCCCGCATCCACCAGCCGGTGCAGTACCTTAAGCAGCCGCTCCACATCCGCGAAGTGTAACCCCACGGTTGGCTCATCCAGGATGTACAGGGTACGGCCCGTATCCTTCCGGGAGAGCTCCGCGGCGAGCTTCACCCGCTGGGCCTCTCCGCCCGAGAGGGTGGTGGCCGGTTGCCCGAGCTTAATGTAGCCCAGCCCCACGTCGTGGAGGGTCTGCAGCTTGTGCCGGAGCCGGGGGATGGCGTCGAAGAATGCCAGGGCCTCGTCCACCGTCATCTCCAGCACGTCCGCGATGGACTTGCCCTTATAGAGGACCTGCAGGGTCTCCCGGTTGTACCGCTTGCCCTTGCACACCTCGCACGGGACGTACACGTCCGGGAGGAAGTGCATCTCGATGCGTACGATCCCATCCCCCTCACAGGCCTCGCACCGGCCGCCCCGCACGTTGAAGGAGAAGCGGCCTGGCTTATAACCCCGCATCCGGGCCTCCGGGAGCTGCGCGAACAGCTCCCGGATGAGGTCGAAGGTCTTCGTGTAGGTGGCGGGGTTGCTGCGAGGGGTACGGCCGATGGGCGACTGATCGATGTTGATCACCTTGTCGATGAGGTGGGCACCCTCGATGGCGTCGTGGGCGCCGGGGCGTACCCGAGCCCCCATGACCCGCTGGGCCAGGGCCCGGTAGAGGATCTCGTCCACGAGGGTGGACTTCCCGCTTCCGCTCACCCCCGTGACGCAGATGAACACGCCGAGGGGAAACGCCACGTCGATGTTCTTCAGGTTGTGCTCCCGGGCGCCCCGCACTACGATGCGTCCGCTCTTGGGGGTGCGGCGGCGCTCCGGCACGGGGATCCGGCGTTTGCCCGAGAGGTACTGCCCCGTGAGGGAGCGCGGCTCCCGGATCACGTCCTCTAAGGTCCCGCTGACCACGATCTCTCCGCCTTGTGCCCCTGCTCCAGGACCGATGTCCACGATCCAATCGGCCGAGCGGATCGTGTCCTCGTCGTGCTCCACCACGATCACGGTGTTCCCCAAGTCCCGTAGCCGCTTGAGGGTCTCGATGAGCCGGTGGTTGTCCCGCTGGTGTAGCCCCACGCTGGGCTCGTCCAGCACGTACAGGACCCCCATGAGCCCTGAGCCGATCTGGGTCGCCAAGCGGATCCGCTGGGCTTCCCCGCCGGAGAGGGTATTGGCAGGGCGGTCCAAGGTGAGGTAGTCAAGCCCCACGTTCACCAAGAACCCCAGCCGGGCCCGCACCTCCTTCAGGATCTGTGCGGCGATGAGGGCCTCCCGCTCCGTGAGGGGGAGGCGGTCGAAGAACTCCAGACACTGCCGCACGGTCATCGCGGTGACTTCCGCGATGTTCTTGCCGCCCACCCGGACTGCGAGGCTCTCCCGCCGCAGGCGCGTGCCCTTGCACTCGGGGCAGGGGGTGGTGCTCATGTACCGCTCGATCTCCTCCTTCACGTACTCGGAGTCCGTCTCCCGGTAGCGGCGCTCCAGGTGGTGGACTATGCCCTCGAAGGTGGTCTCGTAGGCCCGCAGGATCCCGTACCGGTTGTGGTAGCGCACCCGGATGGGCTCGTCCGACCCATAGAGGAGGGCCCGGATGAAAGATTTCGGGAGTTTGCGGAGAGGGATGTTCATGTCCACCCCGTGGGCCTGGGCCAGGCCTCGCAGGAGCTCCGGGTAGTACTCGCTCGCGGAGTCCGCCCAGGGAATGACGGCCCCCTCGCGAAGGGACTTGTCCAGATCCAGGACCAGGTCCGGGTCGATCTCCTGCCGGAACCCAAGCCCCGAGCAGGCGGGGCAGGCGCCGTAGGGGCTGTTGAAAGAGAAGATCCGGGGCTCGATCTCCGGAAGGGGAGTCCCATGGTCCGGGCAGGCGAACGCGGTCGAGAAGGCAAGGATCTCTCCGGATCCGTCCGGATGCTCCCGCCACACGTGCACGAGCCCCTGACCGAGCTTGAGCGCGGTCTCGAGGGAGTCGTGCAGCCGCGACCGGACGTCCGGACGGACCACCAGCCGGTCCACCACCACCTCGATGTCGTGCTTACGGTTCCGGTCGAGGGGGATCTCCTCGCTCAGCTCGTAGAGCACGCCGTCCACCCGCACCCGAACAAACCCCTGCCGCCGCAGGTCCTCGAAGAGCTGCCGGTACTCGCCCTTACGGCCCCGCACCACAGGGCCCATCACGTAGATCCGGGTGCCCTCCGGAAGGGCGAGGATCCGGTCCGCGATCTGCTCTGGGGTCTGACGGGCGATGGGGCGGTCGCAGACAGGGCAGTGCGGCTGGCCGATGCGGGCGAACAGCAGCCGCAGGTAGTCGTAGATCTCCGTGACCGTCCCCACCGTGGACCGGGGGTTGCGGGGGGCGCCCTTCTGGTCGATGGAGACCGCGGGGGAGAGGCCCTCGATGGCGTCCACGTCCGGCTTCTCCATGAGGCCCAGGAACTGCCGGGCATAGGCGGAGAGGGACTCCACGTACCGGCGCTGCCCTTCCGCGTAGATGGTGTCGAAGGCGAGGGTGGACTTGCCGGACCCGGAGATCCCGGTGAAGACCACGAGCTTATCCCGGGGGATCTCCACGGTGATGTTCTTCAGGTTGTGCTCGCGCGCACCCCGTACGATGATCCGGTCAAGCGGCATCCGAACCCCTACGGCCTCGGAATCGAGAATCCGTTCAAGAGATTGGCACGCTCCGTCCGGAAACTCAACGCGGCTGGGCTCGGCTCACTCGCGATAGACCGCTGCCACCAGGGCCTCCGCCCGGCGCGAGGCGTCCTCGCTGCCGATGAACTCGATCTGGTTGCCGAAGGGGTCCCGGCAGAAGAACCGGCGGATCCCCGGCTGAGGCGGGAGGTCCTGGACCGCGATCCCGTTGCTCAGCAGGAGCACCCGGGCCTCGTCGAGGTCGTCCACCTCGAAGCAGACGTGCCGCCGCGACCGCACAAGCAGCGTCGGATCTTCCACCCCCACGTGGATCTCGCAGTTGGGGGCCGCAAACCACACCCCGCCTCGTTCCGCGAGGGCAGCAGGCTTAGGAATCTCCCGGAGGCCCAAAAGCTCCCCATAAAACCACCGGGCCTGCGCCTCGCAACCCGGTGGGCCCGTGAGGTGGACGTGGTGCACCCTTTCGATGCGCACGGCTAGCGCCGCCTCCTCTGGCCGCGCCGATGGCCCCTCCGCGGGGTTGTGGCAGGCTCCCCCAGCCCCCGTCGCAGCTCCGCGATCTGGTCCCGGAGCTTAGCGGCCCGTTCGAACTCCAGGTTGGCCGCGGCCCGCCGCATCTCCGCCTCCAGCCGCCGGAGGGTGGCCTCCACCTCCTCCGGACCCAGCAAGAGCATCCGCGCCACCTCCCACGGAAGGACCCGCCCCTTCTCCCGCACCAGGGTGGCGAGCTCCTCCGCGGTGGCGGGGGCGTCACCGGAGGGGACGTAGGTCTCGGGTTCCTCCGCCACCTCCGGCAGGTCGATGAGGTCCCGGATGGGCTTCTGCACGGACTGGGGGGTGATCCCGTGCTCCTCGTTGTACCGGAGCTGGATGGCGCGGCGCCGGTTGGTCTCCTCGATGGCCCGGCGCATGGAGTCCGTGACCTCGTCCGCGTAGAGGATTACCCGGCCGGAGACGTGCCGGGCCGCCCGCCCCATGGTCTGGATGAGGGCGGTCTCGCTGCGCAGGTATCCCTCCCGGTCCGCATCGAGGATGGCCACCAAGGACACCTCTGGAAGGTCCAGCCCTTCCCGCAGGAGGTTGATGCCCACCAGCACGTCGTAGGTGCCAAGCCTCAGGTCCTTGAGGATGCGGGCCCGCTCGAGGGTATCGATCTCCGAGTGCAGGTAGTGGACCTTGATCCCCATCTCCTGGAGGTAGCTCGTGAGGTCCTCCGCCATTCGCTTGGTGAGGGTGGTGACGAGGGTGCGCTCCCCCCGCGCCACCTGAGCCCGGATCTCCGCCAGGAGGTCGTCGACCTGGCCCCGGGCGGGCCGCACCTCCACGTACGGGTCCACGAGCCCCGTGGGCCGCACGATCTGCTCCACCACCCGGCTGCTGACCTCGAGCTCAAAGGGCCCTGGGGTGGCGGAGACGAACACGCACTGGTTGATGAGCTGTTCAAACTCTTCCCACCGGAGGGGGCGGTTGTCGTAGGCGGAGGGAAGCCGCCACCCGAAATCCACGAGGTTCTTCTTGCGGGCCCGGTCACCCTCGTACATCCCCTTGATCTGGGGAACGGTGACGTGCGACTCGTCGATGAACATCAGGTAGTCGCGGGGGAAGTAGTCCAGTAGACACCCGGGCCGCTCGCCCGGAGCCCGGCCGTCTAAGTGGCGGGAGTAGTTCTCGATCCCCGGACAGTACCCGGTCTCCCGCAGGAGCTCCATGTCATACCGGGTGCGGAACTCCAGGCGCTGCGCCTCCAGAAGCTTTCCTTGGGAACGGAAAAACGCCACGCGTTCGATGAGCTCCTCCTCGATGCTCCGCAGGGCCCGTGCGAGCCGATCTTCGGTGGTGACCCAGTGCTTCGCGGGCCAGATGGCCACCGCCTCCTTCTCCGCCAGGACCTCGCCCGTGAGGGGGTCTAGCTCCAGAAGGCGGTCCACCTCGTCCCCGAAGAGCTCGATGCGCACCGCATGCTCCTCGTAGCTTGGGAACACCTCGATCACGTCCCCCCGCACCCGGAACCGACCGCGGGCGAAGTCCACGTCGTTGCGCTCATACTGGATATCCACCAGCCGCCGGAGGAGCTCCTCCCGATCACGCCGCTCCCCCCGGCGCACCACCAGCACCACCTCCCGGTAGTCCTCGGGCCGGCCCAAGCCGTAGATGCAGGAGACGGAGGCCACCACGATCACGTCCCGACGCTCCATGAGGGCCTTCGTGGTGGCGTGTCGCAGTCGGTCGATCTCCTCGTTGATGCTGGCGTCCTTGGCGATGTACAGGTCCAGCTGCGGCACGTACGCCTCCGGCTGGTAGTAGTCGTAGTAGCTCACGAAGTAGCGCACCGCGTTGTAGGGGAAGAACTCCCGGAACTCGCTGTAGAGCTGTGCGGCCAAGGTCTTGTTGTGGGCGATCACCAAGGTGGGCCGCTGCATCCGCTCGATGACCCGGGCCATGGTGTACGTCTTGCCGCTGCCCGTCACGCCCAGCAGGGTGGTGTACTTGTGGCCCGCCTGGAGGCTCTGGACCAGCTCTTCAATGGCCTTGGGTTGGTCCCCCCGCGGCGGCAGATCGGTGACCATGCGGAACTCGGACAACGCCGCTCCCCCTCGACGCAGCAGTTCATTCTAGGACGTTTCCCTCCGCCCGCTCAACGGAGGCCCGACCTCCCCTCATCCGCTGATGCCCTCCGGCATGATGTACACGTTCGGGCCGCCCGGTGACGGGCAGTTACGGCCTCTAGACCATTGTACGCGAGGGGCGGCTCAGGAGGGGTAGAGGGTGCGGATCATCCGCTCGTTGTCCCGCCAGTCCTCGCTCACCTTCACCCACAGGTCCAGGTACACCCGGGTCCCCAAGAGGGCCTCGATCTCCCGACGGGCTGCAGTCCCGATCTCCCGGATCATGCGGCCGCCCTTGCCCACCAGGATAGGCTTGTGGGAAGGCTTCTCCACGTGCAGGGTAGCCCGGATGTACGTCAAGTTCTCAGTAGGCTTCTCCCGGAACTCCTCGATCTCCACCCCGATGCCGTGCGGCACCTCCTCCCGCACCAGCGCCATGGCCTTCTCCCGGATGATCTCCGCCACCAGCCGCTGCAACGGCTGGTCCGTCAGGTCGTCCTCCCCGAAGTAGGGAGGACCCGGGGGTAGGAGATCGACGAGCGTCTCCACGAGCTCCTCGAGCCCTTGACCCAACAAGGCACTGGTGCGCACGATCCGGGCCTCCGGGAGCCGACTCCGCACCCATGCCTCCCGGGCCGCGACCTCCTGCGGGGAGGCGAGGTCGCACTTGTTGAGGGCCACCACTACGGGCCGCTGGCTCTGCTGCGCCAGCTCCACCGCCATCTCCGTCTCCGGCCCTACCGGCCGGCTCCCATCGAGGACGAGGAGGACGGCATCCGCCTCCTGCAGGGCCGTGCGGGCAGCCCGCATCATGTGCTCGCCCAGGCGGTGCTTGGGGGTGTGCACGCCCGGGGTGTCCACCAGCACGATCTGGGCATTGGGCCGGTGCAGCACGCCCCGGATGGCGGTGCGGGTGGTCTGAGGAATGGGGGTGACGATGGCCACCTTCGCGCCCACCAGGGCGTTGGTGAGGGTGGACTTCCCCGCGTTGGGCGGGCCGAGGAGGGCCACGAACCCGCTTCGGAAGACGCTCATCCGGAGGGCAGGAAGGGGTGGGGGAGGAGGTCTGGCAGGCGGTACAGCCGGGGCCGCCCTCGGCGGGCGGTCACCACGAACCGCGTGCGGAACTCCAGCAACACCTGGCGGCAGGCACCGCAAGGGAAGAGCTCTCCTGGGCCGGGACCTGCCACCGCCACTGCTACTAGCCTTCGGTGCCCCTCGCTGACCGCCCGGAGTACCGCCACCCGCTCGGCGCACACCGACAGCCCGTAGGAGCCGTTCTCCACGTTGCACCCCGTGTACACGGCGCCGCTCGCGGTGAGGACCGCAGCCCCTACCCGGAAGCGGGAGTAGGGGGCATAGGCCCGCCGTCGGGCCGACTGCGCAGCGCGCACCAACCGCTTGGCCGTCCGTTCGTCCAGCGCGCGGGGCATCGGGATGCGTTAGGCGCGGCTCGTGGCCGCCTGAGGGGTGATCTTCTGGATCCGGACCCGGGCGATGCGCTGACCCGCGAGCTCCTCCACCCGGATCATGACTCCGTTCACCGTGACCTCCTCGCCCTGGGCAGGCACGTGCCCCAGCCGGCTGTAGACGAGCCCGCCGATGGTGTCCACCTCGTCGGTGGGGAGCGTTAGACCCAGGGCCTCGTTCACGTCCTCGAGGAGCATGCGGGCGTCCACCAGCGCCGTACGGTCGTCGATCCGGACGATGGATGGAACCTCTTCTACGTCATACTCGTCGCGGATCTCGCCCACGATCTCCTCCAGGAGGTCCTCGATGGTCACAAGTCCCGCTGTCCCGCCGTACTCGTCCACCACGATGGCCAGGTGGATGTGGTTCTGCCGCATCTCCCGGAAGAGCTCGTCCACCTTCTTCGTCTCCGGCACGAAGTAGGCGGGACGCATGATCTGCTCCGCGGTGACGTCCGTCCGGCCCTCCCGGATGTACCGGAACAGGTCCTTCACGTACACCACGCCCACCACCTGGTCGATGGTCTCCCGGTACACGGGGTAGCGGGAGTGGCCCTCCCGCAGCAACAGGTCCACGATCTCCATGAGCATGGCGTGTGCGGGGACTGCCCGGATGTCCACCCGGGGAACCATGATCTCCCGCACGATGGTCTCCCGGAGCTCGAAGATGGAGGAGATCATCTCCCGCTCCCCCGCCTCCAGGGCCCCGTTGGCCTCCGTTGCCTCCACTAGCAAGCGCAGCTCCTCTTGGGTGATCCCAGCAGAAGGGCCCAAGGGGATGCGGGTGAGGAGGGCGCTCAGGGGGGCCAGCATCGCCGTCCAGAGGTAGGTGGGGAAAGCACACCACAGGGCCCACCGCTCCCGGGAGCGGGCGGCGAGGGCCTTCGGGAGCACCTCCGCCGTCAGGAGGACGGTGAAGGCCGTGACGAGGAAGGCCACCACCTCACCACGGCCGAACCCGAACCGCTCGATGGCGATCGCGGTGGACACCACCCCGGCACCCACCCGTGCCCCGAGACTCCCCACAAGAAGGGCCACGCCGAGCCGGGCCGGGTTCTCCAGCAGGCGCAAAGCTAGAGAGGCACGTAGAGATCCTTTTTCCTCCGCCAGCTCCCGAAGGCGCTGCCGGCTCATACTCAGGAGGGCGGCCTCAGCGAGGGAGAAGAACGCAGAAAGGAGGATCAGGGCGCCCAGCAGGACGTACGAACTCAAACTCCCTGAGTCGTCCAATTTAGACCCGTTCCTCCCTCCTCACGTGGCCCGTCCGGTGTGGATGCGGCGCAGACGGACCGCGTTCAGTGTACCACGGAGAGTTCCCCCGGCTCAACCCGAGGGAAACGGCCGCGGCCAGGGCCAGGGTTCCCAGGACCACGGGCACTACCCAACCGCTCCCGGCCCGCAGGCGGTCGAGGAGGGGTGGGCCGAGGATGAGGAAGCCGCCTGCGGCTGCGGTAAAGGCCGTCACGAGGACGGCGGCTGCGGCCACGTCCTTCACCACCCGGGCCTCCTCCCGCCGCTCCGGAACCACGGCGTCCACCAGGGCTTCAAGGCTTGTGTTCACCAACTCCGCGGCCACCACAAGCCCCACGAGCGCCACGAGCAGGGCCGCCCCAAGCGGCCCTACCCCCAGAGCAAGGCCCACGGCACACACGCCCACTGTGCAGGCCAAGTGGATGCGGAAGTTGCGCTGCGTTCGGACGGCGTACCGGATGCCCCAAAGGGCCGCCAGGAGGGACTCACGGAACGGACGGGGCACGGGGCCGTCCTCGGCTTTGGAGCGCCCGCAAGAGGGCCTCCTGGCGTTCCCACATGCGGGCGCGGGCCGGTGGGGTCTCGTCCTCATAGCCCAGGAGGTGGAGGGTGCCGTGGATGGTGAGCAGCACGAGCTCCTCCTGCAGGGACCAGCCCGCCGCCTGGGCCTGCTCCGCCGCCCGGTCCACGGAGATCACCACGTCCCCCAGGAGCCTGCGACCCGGATGAGGGCCCGGTTGCGGGAAGGCGAGGACGTCGGTGGGCTCATCCCGCCCGAGGTATGCCCGATTCAAGGCCCGGATCGCGGCGTCGTCCACGAGCACCACGCTCACCTCCACGGGCTCTTTCGTTCCTTCCTCCCGCAGGACGGTCCGCACCGCCCGCTGCAGCTTCCGCACGTCAACGGGGTAGGCGCCCTGATCGTTGCGCACCACTACGATGCTGCGCCCGCCGCGCTTCAAGGCTCACCTCCGGGTACTCCACGCGGGGGTGGAACATGCCCACGAGGATCCGGGTAAAGACCCCGGCGATGCGCTCGAGATCCCGCAGGGTGAGGTCGCACTCGTCGAGTTGTCCATCCTCCAGCCGCTCCCGGATCGTCTGGCGCACCAGCTCCCGGATCCGGTCCGGCGTGGGGTTCGTGAGGGTGCGGGCCGCAGCCTCCACGGTATCCGCCAGCATGACGATGGCGGTCTCCCTGGACTGCGGCTTGGGCCCCTCATACCGGTAGGTCTGCTCGTCCACCGGGCCCTCCCCCCGCTCTAATGCCCGGTGGTAGAAGTACCGGATGAGGCTGGTGCCGTGGTGCTCCGAGATGAAGGCGGCCACGGCTTTCGGGAGCCGGTACTGCCGCGCGAGCTCCAGGCCGTCCCGCACGTGGGCCGCGATGGCGAGGGCGCTGAGGCTGGGAGAAAGCCGGTCATGCGGGTTGGTGTGGCCCAGCTGATTCTCCACGAAGAAGGCCGGTCGGCGCAGCTTCCCGATGTCGTGGTAGTAGGTGCCCACCCGCACCAGCAGGGCATCCGCGCCCACGGCCTCCGCCGCGGCCTCCGCGAGGTTCGCCACGAGCACGGTGTGGTGGTAGGTGCCGGGTGCCTCGAGCTGGAGGCGGCGCAGCAGGGGGTGGCTGGGGTTGCTGAGCTCCAGGAGCTTGATGGGCGTGATGAGCCCAAACAGCTCCTCCAGGTACGGCAGGGCACCCACCGCGAGGATGCCGGAGAGGAGCCCGTTGAGGGCTCCCCACCCCGCATCTCCCAGGAGCTCCACGGGAGGCGTGCCGGCCACCAGATCCACGGCGGCCACGGCTACGACGTTTGCGGCCGCCACGGCAAGCCCCGCATACGCCAGATCTGACCGATGCTGCACTCTCCGCATGGCGTAGACGCCCACGAGGCTCCCCACGTAGGCCACCACACCGATCCGCAGGTCGTTCCCGCTCACCACGCCTGTGAGCAGGGCGAGGCCGCTGCCCGTGAGGACGGCCACCTGGGGGTTGAGGAGGATCGTCAGCAGCATAGTGACGGAGGCCACGGGGACGAGAAAGCCGGAGATCCGGGTGGCGAGGAATCGGGTGCCTGCGGCCATCACGAAGGTGAGGAGGGCGATGAGCACCAACCGCCGATCATCCGCCCAGATCTCGGGCTGGAACCGCCATAGGTAGGCGGCTCCCATCCCCACCAGCAGGAGCATGAAGAGCGACGTGCCTGCAATCCCCTCCCACCGGAAGGGAGGGGAGACCAATCCCAGGGCTTCCAGCTTGCGCATCTGCTCCGCGGTCACCACCTCACCCCGGCGGACGATAACCTCTCCCCGCAGGATCCGCTCCCGCACGGGCTCCACGGTGGCCCGGGCGGCTTCCTGCTGCCGCAAGGTCTGCAGGTGGTCGATGAAGAGGTTGGGACGGAGGGCACGGTTCAGGGCCCACCCGACGAGGGCCCGGGACGGCTCGGAAAGGGGCAGGGCCTGCACCAGGCCCTGGGCGCGGGACCGGACGGCGGGGAGGTCTTCCGGCCGTATCCCTTCCCGCATCAGGCGAATCAGGAGGGCGAGGGTGGTCTCCCGAACCCGCTGGAGCTCGGGCCGGCTCAACCGCTCCGCGGCCTGAAGGGCCGGGCCGTGGAGCCCCAGGCGGGAGAGGTGCTCTAGGACTATCGGAGGGCGGCGTGCCCGGAGGGTCAGGATGGACTCGAAGGCGGCCCGCACGGACTGCTCCGCCTCCCGGGTGGCGGTGAGGTCCAGGCGGTAGACGGGACGCACCGCAGAGGCTGCCTCCTCCCGTAACCGCTCCGTCCGCTCCCGGTCCACATACTCTACGGTCCGGGGGGCGATGACCTCATACGGGCTCACCATGCCCTCCCGCAGGACCACGCGCGGAGGCAGGTACGGCATGGACCCCACCGCGGAGAGGGTAATCACGAGCCCCATGAGGAGGCCGATCCGGCGGAGGGAGAATCCTCCGGGACGGGGGCTACTCGATCGGGGATGCGCCATCGCCGTGTGGATTGTACCAGACCCCAACGGGTACCTCGCGGGTCAGGACCGGGCCAACAGCTCCCTGAGCGCACGAACCACCCGGGGCCGGTCCTTTACCCGTCGCACCACCACGAGGATGGTGTCATCACCCGCCACCGTCCCCGCGATCTCGGGGATCCGGGCCTCGTCGATGGCGACGGCCACCGCGTCCGCCCGGCCGCTCAGGGTCTTCACGAGCACGATGGCCTCTCCCTGGTCTACCTCCGTGACGAAGGCCCGGAAGGCGGCCCGGAGGTTCTCCCAGGCCGCGGGGGGCGGGGTGGTGCGGAGGGCGTCTGGAGGTGCGTAGTGGTAGGTCCCATCCGGACCCGCCACCTTCACGAGCCCCATGCGCTTGAGGTCCCGGGAGACCGTAGCCTGGGTGACCCTGAGGCCCCGCCTGCGTAGCTCCTCCACCAGCTCCGCCTGGGTTGCCACAGACCGCGACCGCACGATCTCCAGGATGGCCCGCTCCCGCTCCTGTCGCGTCAAAGCCGCTCTGCCAGCAACCTCCCTTCCCGGTAGGCCAGGTAGATGGGCGGAGGCGTGCACCTCCTCCGCCACTCCCGTACCCGCTCCACCGCCTCGCGGGCCCGCAGGAGCTGTTCTGTGACCCGCTGCGGGGCCGGACCGCCCGTCACCGCCCGGGTGCGTACCGCTCCCTCCGGGGAGAGGACCTCGTACACATCCGGACCCACTTGCGGGCAGCACCTCCGCAGGACTTCCAGGGGCAGCTCCCAGAGCTCGCACCCCCGTTCTTCCGCAGCCCGCACGGCGCAACCCGCCTGCTCATGAGCGGTCCGAAACGGGACTCCCCGCTCGACCAGGTAGTCCGCGAGGTCCGTGGCGGTTAAAAACCCTCCCACGAGGGCCGTCCGCATCCGGTCCGGATGGTAGCGCACGCCGTGGGCGAGGACCGTGGCGGCCTGGAGGGAGTTCGTGGCGGTGTCGAGGGCGTCAAAGAGAGGCTCTTTGTCCTCCTGGAGGTCGCTGTTGTACGTGAGGGGAAGTCCTTTGAGGGTGGTGAGCATCGCGCACAAGTCGCCTACGGTTCGGCCCGCCTTGCCCCGGATGAGCTCCGCGGCTTCGGGGTTCTTCTTCTGGGGCATGAGACTACTGCCGCCCGCCACGGCGTCCAGCAAGGAGCAGAACCCGAACTCCCGCGTGGTCCACAACACCACCTCCTCCGCCCACCGGGAGAGGTGCACCTGGAGCACCGCGCAGGCAAATAGAGCCTCGAGGACGAAGTCGCGGTCCGAGACCGCGTGCATGCTGTTCGCGTAGACCTCCTCGAACCCCAGGAGCTCCGCGGTGCGCTCCGGCCGCAGGGGGTACGGGGAGGTGGCGAGGGCCGCGGCGCCAAGCGGGCAGACCCCGCATTTCCGGTATACCCGCTGCAACCGGTCCGCATCCTCCAGCAGGGCCCACACGTGGGCCAGGAGGTGGTGGGCGAGGGTGGTGGGCTGGGCCCGCTGCAGGTGCGTGTAGCCGGGCAGGACCGTTTCCCGATGCTCCTCCGCCTGCCCGATCCAGACCTCCAGGAGGTTGAAGAGGTGGTCGGCAAGACCCACCACCGCCTCCCGCACGTACAGGCGGAGGGCGGTGACCACCTGGTCGTTGCGGCTGCGGGCCGTGTGGAGCCGGCGGGCCGGATCTCCAACCCGCTCCGTCAGGATCCGTTCGATCCAAGAGTGCACGTCCTCGTCCGGCCCCTCCACGGGGAGCGCACCGGACTCCACGTCCCGCAGGATGCCCGCAAGCCCAAGGAGGATCGCCTCCCCGCTCGGCCGGTCCAGGACACCGGTCTCGAGCAGCATGCGGGCGTGGGCGAGGCTTGCGATGAGGTCGAACCGGACCAGGCGGCGGTCGAAGGGGAACGAACGGGTGAACGCCCGGATGCGGGGATCCTGCGGGGCCGAGAACCGGCCACCCCACATCCCCACGGCCTTAGGCTCCTCCCTCATCCTGTCCGCGGGGCCGACTCTTGCACGGAATGCACCTCTGCATGGACCTGGATCGGAAGCCCCCACAGCCGGATGAACCCGGTGGCGTCCCGGTGATCGTAGGCGGCCCCTTCCCCGAAGGTGGCGAGGTCCTGCCGGTACAGGGAGGAGGGGGAGGAACGGGAGATCGCCCAGCAGTGCCCCTTGTAGAGCTCCACGGTCACCCTCCCCGTCACGTACCGGTGGGTGGTCTCAAGGAAGGCATCTAGGGCCTCCCGCAGGGGTGAGTACCACAGGCCGTAGTACACCAGCTCCGCATACCGGGCTGCCACGAGCTCCTTGAACCGGGCGGTGTCCCGATCGAGGGTAATGGCCTCCAGGTCCCGCAGGGCTACGGTGAGCACGGTGCCGGCCGGCGTCTCGTACACTCCTCGACTCTTCATCCCCACGAGCCGGTTCTCCACCATATCGATCCGGCCGACACCGTGTTGACCGGCCAACCGGTTGAGGTGACGCACGAGCTGGGCGGGACTCATGGGAACGCCGTCCACGGCCACGGGAACTCCCCGCTCAAAGGTGATCTCCACCCGCTGCGGGACGTCCGGAGCCCTCCGGGGATCCACGGTGAGCTGGAACATCTCCTCAGGCGGCGGCTGCGTAGGGTCTTCCAGGATCCCGCCCTCATAGGAGGTGTGCCAGAGGTTCTGGTCGATGCTGTAGGGCTTGTCCGCGGTCACGGGAACGGGGATGCCGTGCTGCTCCGCGTAGCGGATCTCGTCCTCGCGGCTGCGCAGGTCCCACTCCCGCCACGGCGCGATCACCCGTAGGTCCGGAGCCAGGGCCCGATAGCTCAGCTCGAACCGGACCTGGTCGTTGCCCTTCCCCGTGCACCCGTGCGCCAAGGCATCGCACCCCTCCTTCCGCGCCACCTCCACCTGCACCTTCGCGATGAGAGGGCGGGCCAGGGCCGTGCCCAGCAGGTACCGCCCCTCGTACACCGCGCCCGCCCGCAGGGCCCGGAAGCAGTAGTCGCGGACGAACTCCTCCTGGACGTCCACCACGTGGCAGCTACTGGCCCCGCTCTGGAGGGCCTTGCGGCGGATGGCCTCGAGGTCGTCCTGTTGCCCCACGTCCGCCACCACCGCCACCACCTCGCAGCCGTACGTCTCCCGCAGCCACGGGATGGCCACGGAAGTATCCAGTCCTCCGGAGTACGCCAGGGCCACCTTCCGAACCTTCTCCATCGCTCACCTCGCCGAGCTTCGCGCAAGCGCCCGCTCCAGCCGCCCCAGGGCCTCATCCACCTCCGCCTCGGAGACCACGAGGGGTGGGCAGAGGCGCAGGGTTTGGGGCCGTACCGCGTTCACCAGCAGCCCCTCCGCAAGGGCAGCCTCCACCACGGGTGCTGCCTCCCCGTGCAGGTCCACGGCCACCAGCAACCCTACCCCCCGCACGGACGCGACGAGAGGAGTCCTCTCCGCCAGGGACCGCAGTCCCCGGAGGAGGCGGTCACCCGTACGCCGCACGTTCTCCAGTAGACGATCCCGCTCCACCACCTCGAGCACCGTGCACGCCGCGGCGCAGGCAAGGGGATTCCCGCCGAAGGTGGTCCCATGGTCCCCGGGGCCGAGGTGCTGGCTCACCTCCTCCCGGGCTAGAACCGCGCCCACCGGGACACCCCCTGCAAGCCCCTTTCCGAGGGTCACCACGTCCGGCTGCACCTGCTCCCGCTGGAAGGCAAACCACTCCCCCGTACGGCCAACCCCGGTCTGGACCTCATCCAGGATCAACAGTACCCCCCGCTCCCGGCACAGGGCCTCGAGGTCCCGGAGGTATCCGGGGCTGGGGACGATGACCCCGCCCTCTCCCTGGATGGGCTCCACGAGCACCGCGCAGGTGCGGTCCGTGATGGCGTCCGCCACGGCTGCGAGGTTGTCGTAGGGCACGAACCGAAACCCGGGCGGGAGCGGCTCGAACCCCTGCCAGTACCGAGGGTTACCCGTGGCCGCGAGGGCGCCCAAGGTGCGGCCGTGGAAGCTCCCCTCCATGGCCACGATCTCGTAGGCCTCCGGGCCCCGGGTGGCCCGGCCCCACCGGCGTGCGAGCTTGATGGCGGCCTCGTTGGCCTCCGCCCCGCTGTTACAGAAGAAGACCCGATCCAGCCCGCTGAGCTCCGCAAGCCGTTTGGCCGCCTGCACCTGCTCGGGGATGTGGTAGAGGTTCGAGACGTGGAGGTAGCGGGAGGCCTGCGCACACAGGGTCTGGACGAGGTCCGGATGGGCGTGTCCGAGGCTTGTGGTGGCGATCCCGGCCACGAAGTCCAGATACACCCGGCCCTCAAGATCCCACAGCCGCACCCCCTCACCTCGAGCGAACGCCACGGGCGCGCGCCGGTACGTCCGGAACAGGTAGCGGTCGGTCCACGCGACCACGGTCTGGAAGTCCATCTAGCCCTCCGGGTTGCGGATCATGGTGCCGATCCCGGTCTCCGTGAAGAGCTCGATCAATAGCCCGTGAGGAACATCGGTGCCGATGATGTGGGCGCTGCGCACCCCGCCCGCGAGGGCCACTAGACACGCCTCCACCTTCGGGATCATCCCGCGGGAGATCACGCCGGAGGCGATGAGCTGCTTTGCCTGCTCGGGCGTGAGTTCGCTTATAAGCTCCCTCCGTCCCTCCGTCTCCCGGTAGATGCCCGGCACATCGGTGAGGAGGATGAGCTTTTGGGCCCGCAGGCCCACGGCCAGGGCTGCTGCCGCGGTGTCCGCGTTGAGGTTGTAGCTGTGGCCGTCCGGGCCGAATCCCACGGAGGCGACGACGGGCAGAAAGCCCGCGTCGAGCAGCACGTGCAGGATCTCCGGCTCCACCCGCTCCACCTCCCCCACAAACCCCAGGTCCACCTCCCCGCTCAGCTTGCGGACCTGCAGGAGTCGGGCGTCCTTGCCGGAAAGTCCCACGGCCCGTCCGCCCGCCTGCTGGATGAGGGTCACCAGATGCTTGTTGACGCGGCCCGCGAGCACCATCTCCACCACGTCCATAGTCTCCGCGTCCGTCACCCGCAACCCGTTCACGAACCGGGTGGGCTTGCCCAATCGCTCCAAGGTCCGGGTGATCTCCGGGCCGCCGCCGTGCACCAGCACAGGCCGGACCCCGGCCCGCTGCAGGAGCACCAGGTCCTCGGGGAGGGTACCGAGTTCGCGGGCATCCAGTACGCTCCCTCCGAACTTGACCACCACGGTGCGGTCCTTCCAGGCGGCCACGTAGCGGAGGGCGTGGGCTAAGGACGTGCCGATTCCCAGGCTCTCGAGGGGCAGGACGCTCACCGCCTCCCTCCGACTAGGTGATGTAGGCGCCGTTGAGGCGCACGTACTCCTCGCTGAGGTCGCACGTCCACACCCACCACCGTCCGTCTCCTACCCCGAGATCCACCCGGAGGCTGACTTCAGGCGCTCGCAGGGCCGCAGCAGCGGACGGGAGGGCTTCCGGAATCCCCATGCCATCCTGGACCACGAGGACCGGGCCGAACCAGATGCGCGTCCGCGACTCCTCCAGGGCCACCCCGGCCCGTCCCGCCGCGGCCAGGATTCGGCCCCAGTTGGGCTCCCCGCCGTGCAGCATGGTTTTCACCAGCAGGGAGGTGGCGATGGTGTAGGCCGCCTGCCGGGCTTCCGCATCGTTCAGGGCTCCCGTCACCTCCACCCGCACCAGCCGCGTAGCGCCTTCGCCGTCCTGTACCACCATCTTCGCCAGTTCCTCCGCCACCGCGGTGAGGGCCGCACAGAACCCCGCGAAGGCCTCCCCCTCCTCCACGGAGATCCCCGACCGGCCATTTGCAAGGACGATGAGGCTGTCGTTGGTGCTGGTGTCGCCATCCACGGTGATGCGGTTGAACGAGGCATCCGCGGCCACGCGCAAGGCCTCCCGTAGGCATGCAGGGGAGATGCGGGCGTCCGTGGTGAGAAACCCCAGGGTGGTGGCGAGCTGGGGGTGGATCATCCCCGCCCCCTTCGCGATCCCTCCAACCGTCACAACACCCTCGGGGAGGTGCAGCTCAGCTGCGGCCCGCTTGGGGAAGGCGTCCGTGGTGAGGATGGCATCTGAGGCGGCCTCGCCGCTCCGCTCCAGGGCCTGGACGACCTGCGGGATCCCGCGTCGGATGGCCTCCATGGGGAGCGGGACCCCGATCACGCCCGTGCTGCACACCAGCACGTACGAGCGGGGGATCCCGAGCGCCTGTGCCACCCGTTCCGCCATCTCGTGGGTGTCCTGAAGCCCCTGCGGTCCTGTGCAGGCGTTGGCGTTGCCGCTCGTGACCACGATGGCCTGCGCGATACCGCCCCGGAGTACTTCCTCACAGTACCGCACGGGTGCTGCCCGCACGCGGTTCGTCGTGAACAGCCCTGCGGCGGAGGCCGGGACCTCGGAGTAGATCAAGGCCAGGTCCCGGCGCTGCTGCTTGATCCCGCAGTGCACGCCTGCCGCCAAAAACCCCTGCGGGCTTGTCACGTCTCCTGCGATGCGCACCACGCGTCCCATGGCGTCTACGGGAAAAGAGGAGGGAAAAGGAGCCCCTCGGTCTCCGCGAACCCGAACATCAGGTTCATGCACTGGATGGCCTGGCCCGCGGCCCCCTTGCCGAGGTTGTCGAGGGCCGCAAGGGCAATCGCGATCCCCCGCTCCGCATCGACCCGCACCGTCACATCGCAGAAGTTGGACCCGTACGTGGCCTTCGTCTGAGGGAGGTCCTCCCGGAGCACCCGCACGAAGGGCTCGCCCGCATAGGCCTCCTGGTACAGGTCCAGGGCGGCATCCGGATCCAAGGGACGGGCGAGGCGGACGTAACAGGTAGCGAGGATCCCCCGGGTCATGGGCACGAGGTGCGGGACGAAGCAGACGGAGGCCGGACACCCCGCTTCCGTGAGGACTTGCTCCATCTCCGGGACGTGGCGGTGGTGGGCCACGTTGTACGGCCGCAGGTTCTCGTTTACCTCGCTGAAGTGGGTGCCCAGCGACACACCGCGGCCGGCCCCGGAGACCCCGGACTTCGCGTCCACCACCACGGGCCCGCTCCCGTACCCCGCCCGCAGGAGGGGGAAGACTCCTAAAACCGCGGCCGTAGGATAGCACCCGGGAACCGCCACAAGCTGCGCCTCCCGGATCCGGCTCCGGTACAGCTCCGGAAGCCCGTAGACCGCCTTCTCCAGCAGGTGCGGGGCCGTGTGTTCCTGGTTGTACCACCGGGCATAGAGGGCCGGGTCCCGCAGGCGGAAGTCCGGGCCGAGGTCCACCACCCGGGCACCGGCGGCCAGGATCTCCGTAGTGGCCTGGAGGGCAAGCCCGTGCGGGAGGGCCAGGAAGACCACGTCGCTGGTGCGCCCCAGCCGATGCCAGTCCGCCTCCTCCAGGGAGTCGCCCACGAACCCCCTCAGGTGGGGGAACACCGCGGGGAAGGGCTTGCCCTGGTGCTGGCCGGCAACCAGCGCTCCGACCGTCACCCGCGGGTGGCGCACCAGCCACCGCACCAGCTCCCCGCCTACATAACCGCTGGCTCCAGCCACGCTCGCTCGGATCACAGCATAAGAATACAATGTAGTGAATGAATTTGCAACCCGGAAGCAATCCCTAGCGCTTTCCGCCTCCGGGTGAGCGGACGAGGGCGTGGCGGGCCACGAAGGCGAGGATCTCCTCCCGGATCACCGGCCCATAGCGTGTCCCAAGGAGGTAGGTTCCGTGGGCGGCGGTCGGGTAGAGGCGCAGGATCTTAGGGGGTGGTGTGCGTGCGTACATCATGCGGATGCTGGTGGCGAAGGGTTCGTCACCGGTCCCGACGATGAAGAGCTTGGGTACACGCAGCGTCGCCAGATATGGTCGCACGTCCAGGCCCCGGAAGCGCGTCCCGCTTGCGATCACAACGACCCCCTGCACTGTTCGTTCCGCGGCCGCGCGCAGGGAAAGTGTCCCACCCATGCTCGCGCCCACAAGGACCACCGGGCGATCTGCTCCCCGCCGCCTGACCAGGTCGATCGCCGCCACCACGTCTTGTAAGGTCCGAGCAACGATGAAACGGCCCGTCGATCGGCCGGTGCCCCGGTAGTCGTACGTGAGGGCAGTAAGCCCGCGCCGCGCCGCGGCTTCAGCCAGGTCGAACCAGATGCGCTGGTCCGTGCCGTACATGTTGGAGAAAATCACCACGCCCCAGCCAGCGCCGAAGAGATAGCCGGAGAGGAGCACACCGTCGTCGGTGCGGAAGGTAATCGCTTCCCTCGCCAGAGCCCGGGCCGCGAGCACGCCCACGGCGGCAAGGAGGAGCATCCCTTTTGGCCACCAGACTCCTCGCCTCATCTTACGCAAGCGGGGCAGGACCCGCCATGGGCTGGGGGGCCACCAGTACTCCTTGCCGGAGGGCCGCGAGGACTTCGATGTAGGCCCGGGCGGTCTCTAAGGTGGTGAGGCAGGGGATCCGGCGCTCCACCGCGGCCCGACGGATTCGGAATCCCCACCGGCGCGGGTCATGGCCCACGGTGGGGAGGTTGATGACGAGGCCCACCTCTCCCCGTCGGATGGCCTCGAGGGCCTGCGGATGCTGAAGGGCCCGACACGGAACCCCTGCGGACTGCAACGCCGCCGCGGTCCCCGGGGTGGCGAACAGCGGGATCCCGAGGGCGTGGAGGCGGCGGGCGATGGCGATCGCCCCCCGACGGGCTCGGGAAGCCACGCTGAGGAGGGCGGCGCCCTGAGGAGGGAGCTTGTAGCCCGCGGCCACAAGACCTTTGTAAAGGGCCGCGGGGAGGTTGCGGTCGATGCCCATCACTTCACCTGTAGAGCGCATCTCCGGCCCCAGGGCCACCTCTGCATCCACGAGCTTCTCGCTGCTGAACACGGGGACCTTGACGCCCACCCGCCGCGGCGAGGGGAACCGGTACACCCCAGGATAGCCCAGGTCCGCGAGGGAACTCCCCAGCATCACGCGGGTGGCGATCTGCACGAGGGGCACGCCGAGGACTTTGCTCACGAAGGGTACGGTCCGGCTTGCGCGGAGGTTCGCCTCCAGGACGTACACCCGGTAGCCGTGCACCACGAACTGCACGTTCAGGAACCCTCGGACCCGAAGGGCCCGGTTCAGCTTCTGGAGGATGTCCGCGATGCGCTCCGCCACCTCCGGAAGGACGTTGGAGGCCGGGAAGATGGAGATGCTGTCTCCGGAGTGGACGCCCGATGCCTCCACGTGCTCCATGAGGCCGGGGAGGAGCAGGTTCTCCCCGTCCCCGATGGCGTCCACCTCGAGCTCCTGGCCGGGCAGGTAGGCGTCCACGAGCACGGGTCTGGTGGGATCCACCGCCAAGGCCGCGGCCACGAGGTTCTCCACCTCCTCCGCCTCGTACACGATCCGCATGCCCCGGCCGCCCAGCACGTACGAGGGCCGCACCACCACGGGAAGTCCGAGCCGCCGGATGAGCTCTTTGGCCTCCGCCACGGAGTGGGCCATCCCGCCGTCGGGATGGGGGATCCCCAGTTCGTCCAGTAGGGCGTAGAACTTCTGTCGGTCCTCGGAGATGTCCAGGCTCTCCACGGAGGTGCCGAGGATCGGCACTCCGGCCCGGGCGAGGGGGACCGCCAGGTTAAGGGCCGTCTGTCCGCCGAACTGCACGAGTACTCCCACGGGCCGCTCCTTGCGCACCACGTGGCGCACGTCCTCCACGGTCAGGGGCTCAAAGTACAGGCGGTCGGAGGTGTCGAAATCTGTGCTTACGGTCTCCGGGTTGTTGTTCACCACCACGGCCCGTACCCCTGCCTCCTGCAGGGAGCGCACCGCGTGTACGGTGCTGTAGTCGAACTCGATCCCCTGCCCGATGCGGATGGGCCCGGCTCCCAGCACCACCGCGCAGGGCCGGGGGTCCGGTTCGGCTTCGTCCTCCTCCTCGTAGGTGCTGTAGTAGTAGGGGGTGGCCGCGGGGAATTCCCCCGCGCAGGTATCCACGAGCTTGTAGGTAGGGAAGATCCCTGCCGCCTCCCGTTCGGCCCGCACCTCCTCCTCCGACCTGGCCTGCAGCCGGGCGATCTCCGCGTCGGAAAGCCCCGTGCGCTTGGCCCACCACAGGGCCGCAGGGCTCCGATCCCGAGCCACCTCCTGCTCTGCGGCCACGATCCGCGCAACCTCCCACACGAAGAAGAGATCGATGCGGCTTGCGGCCGCGAGCTCCTCCGGCGCAACACCCCGGCGGAGGAGCTCTGCGATCGCCCACAGCCGCTCGTCGCACGGGGTCCGCACCCGTTCCCAGAGGTCCTCCTCCGACATCCGGGCCAGGGCGGGATGCCACAGGCCGCGGTTTGCAGCCTCCACGGACCGGGCAGCCTTGAGGAGGGCCTCGGTGAAGGTGCGGCCGATGGCCATCACCTCCCCCGTGGACTTCATCTGGGTGCCGAGACGGCGGTCCGCCTCCCCGAACTTGTCGAAGGGCCACCGGGGGAGCTTCACCACCACGTAGTCCAGGGCCGGCTCGAAGCAGGCGGTTCCCCGGGTGATGGGGTTCTGGATCTCCCAGAGACGGTATCCGAGGGCGATCTTCGCCGCCACCCGGGCGATGGGGTACCCCGTGGCCTTGCTCGCAAGGGCGCTGCTGCGCGAGAGCCTAGGGTTCACCTCGATCACGTAGTAGCGCTTCGCGTGCGGGTCCAGGGCGAACTGCACGTTGCATCCACCCTCGACCCCCAGCGCCCGGACGATCTCGAAGGCGGCCTGCCGCAGCATCTGGTGCTCCTCGTCCGAGAGGGTCAGGCTGGGAGCCACCACGATGCTGTCGCCCGTGTGCACACCCATCGGATCGATATTCTCCATGTTGCAGACGGCGATGCAGTTGTCGTCCGCATCCCGGAGCACCTCGTACTCGATCTCCTTCCAGCCGGCCACGGACCGCTCCACCAGCACTTGGCCGATGGGGCTCGTGCGGATCCCCCGCTCCGCGGCCTCCCATACGGCATCCTTGCCCCGGGCGAGCCCGCCGCCTGTTCCGCCGAGGGTGAAGGCGGGCCGGATCACCACCTCCACGTCCCCCAGGGAGAGGGCGAAGTCCACGGCCTCCTCCGGGGTGGTGGCCACGATGCTCTCGGGAACGGGCTGGCCGATGCGCTGCATCTCCGCCCGGAAGAGCTCCCGGTCCTCCCCTTTGTGGATGGCCGAAAGCGGTGTGCCGAGGACTTCCACGCCCAGGGCCTCCAGCACCCCCATCCGGTCCAGGGCCGCGGCCAGGTTGAGGCCCGTCTGGCCGCCCAGGGTCGGCAGTAGCCCCTGGGGCCGCTCCACCTCCAGTACCCGGGCCACGAACTCCGGAGTAAGGGGCTCGATGTAGATGCGGTCCGCCACCTCCGGGTCCGTCATGATGGTGGCGGGGTTGCTGTTGACGAGTACTACCTCCACGCCTTCCTCCGCGAGGGCCCGGCATGCCTGGGACCCGGAGTAGTCGAACTCCGCGGCCTGCCCGATGGTGATGGGGCCCGAGCCGATCACCAGCACCTTCCGGATGTCCGGCCGCCGCGGCACTAGCGCACCCCCACTTGCTCCGCCACTTCTGCCAGGAACCGGTCGAAGAGGTCCCGACTGTCCTGGGGTCCTGGGCGGGCTTCTGGGTGGAACTGCACGGACCAGATGGGGAGGGACTCGTGCCGAATCCCTTCCACGGTGCCATCATGGAGGTTGCGGTGGGTCACCACGAACCCCGTGCCCACGAGGCTAGGTTCGTCCACCGCGTAGCTGTGGTTCTGGGTGGTGATCCGGACGCGTCCGGTGGCCTGCTCGAGGACCGGGTGGTTCGACCCTCGGTGCCCGAAGGGCAACTTGAAGGTCCTGGCTCCCGCGGCCCGGGCCAAGACCTGGTGCCCAAGACAGATGCCGAAGATGGGGAGCCGGCCGAACAGGGCCCGGAGCGTGCGGCTCAACCCCTCTAGCCGGGCCGGATCACCCGGACCGTTTCCAACGACGAGGCCATCGGGCGCTAGTTCTAGCAGCTCCTGAACCCCTACCCGTCCTGGGAGCACGATCACCTCGCATCCACGGGCCGCGAGCTCCCGGGCGATTCCCAGCTTCAGCCCGCAATCCAGGACCGCGATCCGAGGCCCGGATCCCGGCAGGAGGATGGGTTCCGGAGGTTCCACCTCCGCCACGAGGTCCTGCTCCGCGAGGTCCGGGACCGCTTGGGCCCGGGCCACGAGCTCTGCGGGATCCCACTCGCCCGTGGCGATCACCCCGCGCCGGAGCCCGTGGGTGCGCAGGTGGCGCACGATCCGCCGGGTGTCCACCCCCGCCATCGCCACGATCCCGTGCCTCCGGAGGTACTCGGAAAGGGGGAGGCGTCCTCGCCAGTGGCTGGTGTACGGGCTCAGCTCCCGCACCACGAACCCCCGGAGGAAGGGGGAGCGGGACTCGCTCCATTCGGGGCTTACCCCGTAGGTCCCGATCAGGGGAAAGCTCATCACCACGATCTGGCCCGCGTAGCTGGGATCCGTGAGCACCTCCGGATAGCCGGTCATGCTCGTGGTGAACACCACCTCCCCACCGGAGATCCCCTCCGCTCCCACGGAGACCCCCCGCACCACGAGGCCGTCCTCGAGCGCGAGCCACGCGGGTTGAATATTCATGCTACAAATTGCATTATTATGCATCCCCGCCCGTAAAGAAAGCGCCCGCCCTTCTGCCGCGCGGGCGCACGGATCACCTGTCGCCTCCATCGCTCCCTCCCGGAGAGCATTAATGGCCGGCCCACTCCACGAAGACTCTAGCAGGTTCCGAGCGGAGGCGCAACCCTCACCGTTCCGGGAGCACCGCCCACAGGTCGTCCGTGAGGTAGACGAGGTCGAAGAGCATCACGCCCGAAGCCAGCCTCCGGGCCACCCGGAGGGCCTGCTTTAGCCGGCCGGGGTCCTCCGCATAGTGGGGGAGGTACAGGGAGGCGACCACGGGGACCTCCTCGGCGAGGAGGGAGCGGGCCAGCCGTATCCCTCCCTCCACGCTGTAGATGGGGTTGACCCGCAGCTCCTTGGCCTCCCGCACGGTCAGGGGCCGGTAGTACAGCCCCACCATGAGAACGTCCAATAGCGCCGCGTACCCCGCCCGCACCCACGCCTCTCCCACCCAGGGGTACGGCGGACGGACCGTGGGATGGGCCCAGTTGGCGCCCTCCTCGTAGTACACCGGGTACCACCCGCCCACGTACGCGCCCACGCGGATCCCCGGCCGCAGGGCCCGAACCAGACGTGGCG
>FWWL01002726.1_pt1 | contig 29267 bp, 26 predicted proteins | sample 2228331 | NCBI WGS metagenome assembly FWWL01 (sample SAMEA103939775, study PRJEB20133) | metagenome
TCTGGGAGCCCGCACCGTACCCTGCATCGAATCGATGAAAACCATTGCCTTTGAGATTGCCGAGCAATTGACCAATCTCATGGGCGAGCCTGTTTTCCCTCCAGAAGGACAAAAACCTCGCTGGCGTGCACCGGACTGGTACGTACAGGCAGTTTCTGGCGGTATGGGACCGATTGGGGTTCTCAAAGGGTTTGAGGAACTGTATCGAATGGGATGGATTGACCGCATTCCCAAAATTGCCTCCATTCAGGCAGAAGGGTGTGCGCCCATGGTGCATGCCTGGAAACAGAACCGCGAAACAGCCCTCCCTGTTCAGTCCCCAAGAACGCTCATCGCCACCCTGGCAACCGGCGATCCGGGCAGGACATATACGTATTTGCGCCAGAAGATGCTTGCGGCTTCCGGCGGTGAATTTGAAGCCGTCTCAGATGACGAAGCCTTTCGTGCCATGCACTTCCTTGCCAAGATGGAAGGTCTTTCGGTAGAACCAGCCGCAGCGGTTGCTTTTGCCGGACTGGTCAAACTGATTCGTGCCGGGGTCATCAAACCTCACGAAACCGTGGTGGTCAATTGCACTGGGCATACAGTCCCCGTGGAGCGCAACATCCTTGGCGAGGGCTGGGCGCGCGATCTGGTGCCCTCTCAGGGCATGGAAGAGAGCAATGAAGAAGGCTTGCTGGCAGCGCTGACGAAAGTCTCACTGGACCGCTTCCCGCGCATCCTGATCGTGGACGACAACCCGGATGTGCGCCGCCTCATCCGGCGTATTCTGCAATCGCAGGGCGAATACAAACTGTTCGAAGCCACCAACGGCATAGAAGCCATCGAACTGGCACGGCGCGAACTGCCCAACCTGATTATCCTCGACCTGATGATGCCGGAGATGGACGGCTTTGCCGTTTTGAACGAGTTGAAGAAATCTTCAGAAACGGCTGAAATTCCCGTCATCGTCGTCACCGCCAAAGAACTGACCCCCAACGAGAAAGATCGCTTGCGGGGACACATCCAAACATTAATGCAAAAAGGGGATTTCATGAGCGATGAATTTATGGATGAGGTACGCGCATTGTTAGGATGACAGGAGCATGACCAAACAGCAAGGCATCACCGCTGCGCTGGCATCAGCGTTATTTTTGGGGGTGGTTCCAATCTTCGGGAAAGTCGCCATCCTCTCTGGTTTTACGCCTCTCGCGGTCATTGCCTTACGAACAGGGATCGCCGCTATTTTGTTCATGACTTTTATGGCTATCTGGCGGCGTCCCTTCTTTTATATTTACCCGGTGGGATTAATCGGGTGCCTGCTGGCGGGATTTATCAATGGATTGGGGTCTGTACTGTACTACACCGCTCTGGGCAGAATTAACGCCGGGGTCGGGCAATTACTTTATTCCCTTTACCCCCTCTTCCTGGCATTCTGGTTACTGCTGGACCGACAATCCATCACCCCACTGACCGCCCTTCGTCTGGTCATTTCCATCGTTGCGGTTGGACTGCTTCTCCAGAGCACTGAAGGAACGATTGATCTCTTTGGCGCCGTAATGATGGTAGGGTCTGCCGCTTTATATGCCCTTCACCTGGTGATTAATCAACGCATCCTGTTTGAAGTTCCTGCTCCTACCGTTACCATTTACACCTTACTGGGAATGTCGGCAACGGTAGTCATTGCCTATCTCCTCGGAGACCGTCGCCCGCCTGCCGATGGCGTGGCATGGTGGGCAATTTTCTCCATGGCGCTGATCACTTTTCTTTCGCGGTTCACGCTTTTTCTGGGAATCAAACGCCTCGGCGGGTTGCAAACCGCCTTGCTTGGACTGGGAGAAGTGCTGGTAACCGTCATTCTTTCCAGCATCCTCCTCCACGAAAGGCTTACCCCCCATCAGTGGTTGGGGGCTACGCTGTTATGTGTCAGTCTGGTCCTTGTTGGACTGGATCGAATTCCCCCCCAGAAACGGCTGGCAACCGGATGGCTTTCGTGGCTTAATCCCCCATCCATTCCAACCACCGACGCGCCATGGCAATCTCAGCCTTAGTTACTGGAAAGATCCAAAACGTACCCTGAACCTCTTACGTTCTTAATCCAGTCATTCCATCCGGGCACGGCTTCCAGTTTCTGACGTAAACGACTGACCACCGGACGTAAAATACGCGCCGCTTCTTCGTTATCCACATGATATCCCTGGCAGATCAACACCAGTTCCGAATGGGTAATGACCTGCCCTTTCAATTGATATAAAATCCCCAAAAGTTTGGCTTCGGTGGGGGTCAGGGAGATTTCTCCTCCACGCCAGCGGATGATTCGCCGGTTCAGGTCCATCTCTGCCCCGCCGGGAAACGACATGATCTGCGGCGCGCGTGCCAGCAGTTCGGCATGGTAACGCTCCCGCTGGCGCTGTTCCAAAGCCCCCTGAATGCTCTTGAGAATCTGTGCAGGCGTGGCGGGCTTGAGCAAATAATCATGAACCCGATAACGCAGAGCCTGAATGGCAGTATCCATGGAACCGTGTGCGGTCAGGACAATCACCTTGAGGTCAGGGAGGGTATCCACGATTGCCTTAAGCACATCCATGCCCCCCATACCGGGCATCTTCAAGTCAAGAATCATAACATCGAAGGACTCGCGACGCAGTAAATCCACTGCGGCTTCCCCACTGGCTGCAGTGCGGATAATATACCCCTCCAGTTTGAGGATCTCAGCCAGGGAAAGTCGGGCAATTTCCTCATCATCAACAATCAGAATCCGGTTCATGCATCCAATCCTTCTTCTTTCGGAAAGCGGATTTCAAAACAAGCCCCCGGTCCGTATTTTCCCGGAATGAGGGCAAGCGTCCCTCCATGGGCTTCGACAATACCGTAACTGACGGCTAAACCAAGCCCGGTTCCATTTTTCTTGGTGCTGATAAAAGGTTCAAAAATACGGTCCTTGATCTCGGAAGGCACTCCCGGTCCAGTATCCTCTACGGTAATCACCCATTCATTTTCATGAGAAACACATTCTATCCAGATTCGTTTCGTTTCACTGGTCTCTTCAGCATCCAGGGCATTCAAGACCAAGTTAAAGAAAACCTGCTGGATCTGATCCTCCAGTCCGGTAATTTCTGCATCCTCGGGAATATTCAGCGACACTTCCACACCGCGGGAGTGAATTTCTGAACGCATGAGATCAACGACGTGCTGAACTGCTTTCGCCAGTTGAATGGGCTTTCGCTCGTGCGAACTGGGACGGTAAAACTCCAGCATCCTTCGGACCGTCTGAATCAGGCGATTTAATTCGGTTTCGGTCAGGTTAAGGTAATGACTGCGCTGTTCTGAGTCCAGATCAGCCCGCAAAGCCAGATGAAGACAGTTTTGCAAAGATTGGAGAGGATTGTTGATTTCGTGCGCCAGCGAAGCCACCAGACGTCCGACTGCCGCCATCTTCTCTGCCTGAACCAATGCCTGCTGCGATTCCTCCACCCGCCGTACATAGTCCTTCAAATCCGTGTACAGACGAGCGTTTTCCAGCGCCACTGCCGCCTGGCGAGCCAGCATGGTAAAGAGATCCAGATCGGCTGAAGTGTAGGGCTGTGCCGGGCTTGAGCGCCCTGCCAGAAAGACAAACTCATGCCCTCCACGGTTGATAAAGGTAACCATAAGGGAAGTCCACCCTGCCGAACGCAAGATTTTCTGCAACTCAGCATTGCCGGGACCCGTTTGATGGAGCAAAATCGGAGTACTTTCATGCTCCATCAAGACACGGAAAAGTCTCTCCCATACATCCTTGTCCAGTTGACGGGGGAGCATATGACCGACGATCAGGTTCCCGCCTCTCCCCTGTCCCTCGCGTTGAATCACGCCTACATATTCACATTGAAAAATACCGATAATAGCATTCTGGATCAATTTCTCCAGAGTCTGTAGAGAAGTTTCAGCCAGTAAGGTCTCGGTGATATCGAACAGGGGTTTGAGGACTTGAGCACGCGCCGCTTCTTGCTTCTGACGGGCGTAGGTAAGCACCCGTTGCACGGCTTCCACCAACCCGGCAGTATTCTCAAAGGGCTTGAGGATCAACCCATCTACCCCACGGTACAGGGCTTGAATGGCGGTATCTACGGTGCCAAACCCGGTCATCACCAGAACGGCTAGATCGGGTTGCAGGGCTTTTCCCCGTTCGATGAGTTCAAAGCCATCCATGACTGGCATGCGGATATCGGTCAGCAGTAAATCTACACGGTGGACTTCCAGAATCTTGAGCGCCTCGAAGGGATCGGTTGACGCCAGAACCTGGAAAGAAGCCCTTTCCAGCAACCGCTGACATAATTTCACAATACTGCGGTCATCATCCACTACCAGAATGGTCGGCGTGGTCATAGGCTCACCTCGAATAAATCTACCCCCACTTTACAGGAAATTTCATTCATTATCCCCCAATCGTGTGATACAGACAAGTAAAAAAGGAAAAGGAATTACAAAAAAAGCCGCTCTCTGCGGCTTTTGGAGTGCGCTGGGTGGGAGTTGAACCCACACGCCTCGCGGCACATGGCCCTCAACCATGCCTGTCTGCCAATTCCAGCACCAGCGCGTGCGTGTCTGTATTATAATCGGCTCTGGTTGAATGTCAAGCCAAAAACCACAAAAGAGAGGTTGCCATGCCAATTGTACTTGATGCAATGGGAAGCGATCAGTACCCCGACCCCGAGATTGAAGGCGCAATCAACGCTGCACTGGAACTGAGAGAAGAAATCATCCTGGTAGGGAACGAAGAAATTGTGCGTCCCAAACTGGAAAAAGCCAACACCCGGAACGCCCCTGTGCGGCTTGTCCACGCCCCTGATGTGCTGGAAATGACCGATAAACCCGTCGAAGGGGCACGGAAAAAGCCGCGCAACTCTATGGCTGTGGGAATGGAACTGGTGAAATCCGGTGAAGCAAGCGCGTTCTTTACCGCCGGGAACACCGGTGGAGCGAATTTCATCGCCCTGCGCACACTGGGACGAATTCGCGGGGTCTCCCGTCCACCCCTTACAGCCGTTTTCCCCACGCGTAAGGGATTTTGTGTGGTGTGCGATATCGGCGCCAATGTGGACTGCCGTCCTGAATTTCTGGTGGAATTTGCCGTGATGGGTTCTATCTATGCGCAAAAAATGCTTGGAATTGAACGTCCAAGAGTGGGTTTGCTCTCCAATGGAGAGGAAGCCTCGAAGGGCAATCAACTGGTTCATGATACCTATCCCCTGCTGGAGAAAACCCGCCTGAACTTCATCGGCAACGTAGAAGGGAAAGAAATCTTTCAGGGCGATGTGGACGTGGTGGTCACAGATGGATTTGTTGGCAATGTCATGCTGAAATCGGTGGAAGCCGTGAGCAAACTGCTGATTGACATGCTGACAGAACAAATCAAGTCCTCGCCCATTACCATGCTGGGTGGTTTGCTGGCAAAACCTGCCTTCCGCAAGTTGAAAAAGATGATGGCTCCGGACGAAGTGGGCGCGGCGCCCTTGCTGGGGATTGACGGATTGGTATTCGTGGGGCACGGACGCTCCAATGCGCGCGCCATTTACAGCGGTCTTAAACTGGCGCATCAAGCCGTGCAAAAGGACTTGCTCGGCGCCCTTCGGGATGCCATTCAACAAGAACTTTCTTCCACTGAACCGACATCATAGAAAACACAGGAGAACCTTTCTTTATGTACATCATTCGCGACGAGAAAAAAGTCCTTCGTAACCAGAAAATCGGGCGTTACACTTCCTTCGCTGCGCTGGCAGTTCTGGTGGGTGGATTTGTGCTGGCGCTGAATCAAATCATCGCCTCTTTTAAAGATCCTACTCTGGTGACCACGCCTGAAAGTGAGCGGTATCTCACCCTTTCTTACGGTGCGATGTTTGTCGGGTTAATCCTGACCCAAATCAGCCTGTACTTTGGGAACCGTTGGGGAAAATCGCCAACCATTGACGAAATCATCTCCCAAAAACTTAAGGGGTTAGATGACCGTTACCACCTTTATCACTACCGGGGACCGGTATCCCATCTGTTAGTAGGTCCTTCGGGAATCTGGCTGTTGATTCCATATTACCAAAAAGGGTTCATTACCTTTGAGAAGAATCGCTACCGTCAGCATGGCGTATCGTGGTTTACCCGCCTGTTTGGGCAGGAAGGAATTGGCAGACCGGATCTGGACGCCGAAGCCGCACTGGTGGACTGGGAACGATTCCTCAAGAAATCGCTGCCGGAGGAACAACTTCCCCCTGCGAATGTCGTGCTGGTGTTCACCCACCCGGAGGTTGAACTGGATCAGATGGAGGATGCTCCTTATCCTGCCATCACGGTGGAAAAATTAAAAGACTTTGTAAGAAAGCGCGCCAAACAACAGATACTGCCGTCTGAACAAATCCAGCGCATCGTAGAAGCCCTACCTGCTGAATGAACAAAAAAATTCCTCCCGCCGAACCTGACGGGAGGAATTTTTATCGGAAACCGATGATAAATTACGACCTTCCACCGGAAGAAACACCGGCTTTGAGCAAGCGCACTTCCTGTGGAGTCAGGTAACGCCACTCACCGGGTTTTAAGTCTCCCAATAGCAAATTGCCAATCCGAATCCGGATGATTCTTAAGACCGGTAGTCCGGTCAAACGCCCCATCTCACGGATCTGGCGCTTTCGTCCTTCCCGCAAGATCACCCGCAACCATGCGCCTTTCCCAGCCACACCTTCTATGCGCACCTGTGCCGGGGCGGTGCGATACCCGTCTTCCAGAACAATGCCATGACGCCATGCTTCCAGTTGACGTTCATCGGGGCGGCTTCCTACCAGCACCCGGTATTCTTTCTCGTGCCCATACCGCGGATGGGTGAGGCGATTCGCCAGTTCGCCATCATTGGTCAGTAAAATCAGCCCTTCGCTCTCGTAGTCCAGCCTGCCTACCGAGAATAAATGTCCTTCCACCGGGACCAGATCACGCACAGTAGGACAGGGGTATTTGTGAACTTCCACGTCTGAAAGCACGCCCTGAGGTTTATGCAACATGATATAAACCGGTGGAGGTTGTAGGGGGATTTTTTGCCCATCCACCAGAATTTGATCGCGGGCAGGATCGGCTTTGGAGCCCAACACTGCTGTTTGTCCGTTGATTTTGACTCTGCCCGCTAAAATCAATTCCTCACAGGCACGGCGCGAACCATACCCTGCACGAGCCAGAATCTTTTGTACCCGTTCTTCAGCCATATTTTTCTCAATCCTTCAAAATCATGTTTTCTTCTTTTGGTGTTTCTTCTTCCAGATCATAGGGAGGCAAATCCTGCAATGAAGATAAACCGAAATGTTGCAGGAACTCGCTGGTCGTGCCATAGAGAATCGGACGACCGGGGGCTTCAGCCCGCCCAACTTCTTCGACCAGTCCTTTATTCAGCAGGCTTTTCAGCACACCATCGCTGTTCACCCCACGAATGGCATCAATGGCAGGTCGGGTGATGGGCTGGCGATAGGCAATGATCGCCAGCGTCTCCAGCGCCGCCCGGCTCAGACGGGCTGTGGCTTCCAGCCCCAGGAATCGCTCGACTACTTCTGCCACCTGCGGGGCTGTCGTCAACTGGACTTTTCCTAAATGCCACTGCAGGCTTAACCCGCGCCCATTCTGGTAATTTTCCTGAAGTGCATGGAGTGCTGCCTCTACAATTTCTACCGGGACTTCCAGAGCCTGAGCCAATTGCGCTGGCGCTACCGGTCCGGGAGCCACAAACAGCAATGCTTCCACCATGGGGAGGATTGTGCTTACGGGATTGTTAAGAGTCAGATTTTCACTCATGCTATAATTGGTTGTCATCAGATTTTTATACGGTTGTCCTGTGAGCAAATTGATGCGTAAAATTCTCTTGTTTGTTACCTTACTGATCACGTTGAGCGTGGCATGTAACCTTCCTCAACGGATCCAATCGACCCCATCTCCCGAAACCTTGCCTTCCGTTTCACTGGAAGAGCAGTTATCCAATGCGGTGCAGGAGTTAGCCACAACAGGGCGAGTTGCCCTGAAGATTACTGAAGAGCAACTGACCTCTTTCATCCGTGAACAATCCACAACCTCCGAAAGCGATCTCCGAAACATTCAGGTTGATTTTCAAGATGATCAGATCCGTCTTACCGGAACGACTTCCACCGGCATCATGGATGCACAGGTAGAGGTTGTGTTTGAGCCTTCCGTGGTAGAAGGCACTCTCTGGATGCAAATTGTCTCCGCCAAAGTAGGCTCTCTACCTCTTCCTGAAAGGACTGTCAATGCCCTCACTCAAACCGTCAATGACCGTATCGGGCAATTAACCACCTTTCAAGGGAGACCCTTGAGCATCGAAGAGGTCCGAGTAGAAGATGAGTTGCTCTCTATCACCGGCTCCCTTAAGTAACCCTTCCGAGGCAGGATTATACCTGATTATGCAGTTCTTGACACCCTTCCGCCGCCCTCTTCACCTCCACCTGCTTGGACTCATTGTTCTGGTGGGCTGGGTCTTAAGCGCCTGTTCTCTGAATCCCAGTCCCTCGGTTGAAGATTACACGGTTCAGATTTCCGTGGATGGGCAAGTCATCTCCCTGCAGGTTCCTGCTGGCACAACCGCTCAGGGCGCCGTGGAAAAAGCGGGGATTAAACTGAATCCGCTGGATCGCCTGGAGCCGCCAGGCTATACGGTGCTGGAAAAGGGCGATAGCATTCGAGTGATTCGCGTCCAGGAAGAACTGAAAATTGAGGAGATCACCATACCTTTCGACAGCCAAACCGTGCAGAACGAATCACTTCCTGAAAGCCGAACGATGATCATTCAATCGGGGAGCAACGGAAAACTGGAGCGCACCATCCGAATCGTCTATGAGGATGGACAGGAAGTCTCACGCAGTATTGTAAAGGAAGTGCAGATTGTCGATCCCCGCCCTGAAATTAAAATGGTCGGGGTACAACGTCCTTTTACCCCCACAGAAATTCCTGGCAAGTTAGTGTATCTGTCAGGGGGCAATGCATGGCTCATGGAAGGAAATACGGGCAATCGGCGTCCACTGGTCACCACAGGTGATTTAGATGGGCGGATTTTCTCCCTGTCTCCCAATAAAGAGTGGTTGCTGTTCACCCGACGTTCTTCCAGTGAACCGGGGGAAGAAATCAACACTCTATGGATGCTCAATCTGACCGATCCCGAAGCCAAACCGGTCAACCTGCGAGCCAGGAACATCATTCACTTTGCGGATTGGGTACCCGGTCAGGGGCTGACTATCACCTATTCCACCGTAGAACCGCGCACAACCGCCCCCGGATGGCAAGCCAACAATGACCTGATCTTAACCCGCTACAGCCCCAGCGGCATCATTTTGGAAACATCGACACTGGTAGAAGCCAATTACGGCGGGGCTTTTGGCTGGTGGGGAACTCAATTTGCCTGGTCTCCGGATGGCGCCTTGCTGGCATACGCTCAACCGAACGTGGTAGGACTGGTCAACCTGGAAACTGGCGAGCTCACCCCACTGGTGGAAGTCACTCCCTATCAGACACGCGCCGATTGGGCATGGGTGCCGGCGCTGGCATGGTCTCCCAATCATCAGGTGCTGTACACCCTTACTCATGCACCACGCCCGGGACAGGATAACGCCGAAACCTCGCCCTATTTTGATGTGAGTGCATACGTCGTCAACAGCGGTGCGTTGATTAAGATCGTGGAAAAAGCAGGCATGTTTGCCTATCCGGTAGTCTCGCCACGAGATCCCGACGGAAGTTACCGGGTGGCTTACCTGTATAATATTTCCAGCGAGCAGGGAGAGAATGGGCGGTATCGCCTCTCGGTGATGGATCGGGATGGCTCAAACAACCGCCAGATTTTCCCTGAGGAAGGAAAACTGGGACTGGATCCTCAGGAAGTGGTCTGGTCGCCAGAGCCGTTTGAGGACGGAACGTTCCGTCTGGCAGTGATTTACCAGAAGAATCTGTTTCTGGTACACCCGCAAACCGGTGAAGCCAATCAAATCACCGGAGATGGATTAATAGAAAAGGTGGATTGGTAATGATGCGAATTTTAGTCACCGGCGCCGCCGGTTTTCTCGGCTCTCATTTATGTGACCGCCTGATCAAGGAAGGTCATTTTGTCATTGGAATGGACAACTTTATCACTGGAAGCCCGGATAACCTGGCACATCTGGCGGGGAATCCGAATTTTTTGTTCATTCGGCATGACGTGTCCAATTTCATTTTCGTGCCGGGCAAAGTGGATGCGGTACTCCACTTTGCCTCACCAGCAAGCCCTAATCCGAATTCACCGTATGGTTATACCAACCTCCCCATCCAGACCATGAAGGCGGGCGCGCTGGGAACCCATAATACCCTGGGTGTGGCACGCGCTCACCGAGCCAGATACCTGCTGGCTTCAACCAGTGAAATTTACGGCGATCCCCTCGAACATCCTCAAAAGGAAAGTTACTGGGGGCATGTTGATCCCATCGGTGTGCGCTCGGTGTACGATGAAGCCAAGCGATTTGCCGAGGCGCTGACCATGGCATACCACCGATACCACGGCATTGATACCCGCATTGTGCGGATTTTCAACACCTATGGTCCCCGCATGAGGCTGGACGATGGACGGGTTGTGCCTAATTTTATCCAGCAAGCCCTGCGGCACGAACCGCTGACCATTTACGGAGATGGTTCGCAAACCCGCAGTTTTTGCTACGTGGATGACCTGATCGAAGGTATTTACCGCCTGCTCCTCTCGGATGAACATAACCCCGTGAACATCGGGAATCCAACCGAGACCACCATTCTGGAGTTTGCTCAAACCATCAATGAAATTGTAGGGAACCCGGCAGGAGTCATCTTCCAACCGGCTTCGCGCCTGGGAGATGACCCTCAACGCCGACAACCGGATATCACTCGTGCAAGGCAGATTTTGAAATGGGAACCGAAAGTATCTTTAGCCGAAGGCATTCAACACACCATCCCATACTTCCGACAAAAAATGGGGCTTTCTTTATGATTTTGACCAATCCGCGAGAACGGGGGCGGTTTCTTAAGTTTGCCGTTGTAGGCGTTATTGGGGCAGTTGTCGATTTTGGCTTGTTTAACCTCGGTATTCTGCTTCTGGGGTTGCCAGCCGTGTGGGCAAGTGCACTTTCTTTTACCGCCGCGGTGATCAGCAATTTCACCTGGAACCGTTTCTGGACATACCCCGACTCGCGGAGCAAGCAACTTTCCCAGCAACTGGCGCAATTCGCACTGGTTAGCGCAATCGGTTTGGGAATCCGCATCCCAATGGTTGCCACTCTGGAAATTCCGTTGATCAACCTGTTCTCTCGCATCCTGCCACGCCCTTTCATTTTTACCCCAACGTTCGTCGGGCACAACATCACTCTGGCAATTGCCGTGCTGGTGGTGATGATGTGGAATTTCTTTGCCAATCGCTTCTGGACATATAATGATGTAAACTAAAGATATGTCCGATAATGCCTCTTTCGATCTTCCGGAGCCGAAAGACTACCTGCTGACCCGCACGGTTAAGTCGCTCAAGGAACTGGTGGATCTGGTCAGTGGAAAAGCCTTCCAGTCAAATGTCAACCGCGAAGATGCAGGGCTGGCTGAGGTGATGCCGTTTCCTTTCCTTGCGCTCGTAGGGCAACAGGAAATGAAACTGGCTCTGTTGCTTGCCATTATCAACCCGTTGGTGAATGGGGTGCTGTTGATAGGACCACGAGGCACGGGGAAAACCACTACCGCTCGCAGTTTAATTGACCTGCTTCCCGAAGTCCAGCGCAGCACCTGTTTTTATGGATGTCTCCCTGAAGATATCGAACAGGGAGGCATGGACGCTGTTTGCCCCGACTGTGCCCGGAAATTTGCTGAAGGTATCCCCCTGACCCGCACGGATCGTGTTCGATTGATTGAACTGCCGCTGAACGCAAAACTGGAAGACGTGGTGGGCGCACTGGATGAGCACGCTGCTGGTCATCTACGCATGCGCATTCGCCGCGGCATTCTAGCCCAGGCAGATCAAAACGTCCTGTATGTGGATGAAGTCAACCTTCTCAGCGATGACATCATCAATGCGATTCTGGATGCAGCCTCTTCAGGCACCTATACCCTGCGGCGCAATCTGGTGGCGGCAACTTACCGCTCTCGATTTACGCTGGTCGGCTCCATGAACCCTGAAGAGGGGAATCTGAGACCACAGATCATGGATCGCTTTGGCTTGCGGGTGGTGGTGCGAGGACTGGACAACCTTGATGAACGATTAGAAGCCTACCGCCGCGCAAGAGCCTACCGTTTGAACCCAAGAGCCACGGTTGCCCAGTACGCCGAAGAAACCGCCCAGGCACGTGCCGAGATTCAAATGGCTCGCTCCCTCTTGCCCAAGGTGGAAATTCCTGCCGAAATTGCCCGTGCAGGAACCGAACTGGTGCGAAAATTTCAGGTCGAATCGCTCCGTGCCGAAATTACCCTCTTTGAAGCCGCTCGCGCCTATGCAGCGGCGGACGGCAGAACCACTGTCACCATGGAAGATATCAAAATGGTTGCCCCAATGGCTCTTCGCCTGAGGCGATCTGCCTTCATGGTACAATATTTCCAGGAACAATCCCGAGAAGAAGAAGAAATGCACAAAATTCTCAACTCTTTGTCCTGAAAACGTCACGGGAGGAAATAAAATGGCTAAACCCGGCACTCAATCTGTTGCCCCAACACCCGAAACCATGAATCCGACCACCCCGGCGGATTTCTTAAAACGTGGATGGTTATACTACGCTCGTGGGGATTACAAAGCCGCAGAAGAAGATTTCCGACGGGCGTTAGAGCCTAACCCGGAAGATCCTGAAGTCTTATATGCGTTGGGACTGAATCTGGTTGCCGCGGGACGGGCTCAGGATGCAGTGAGCGTGTTTGAAAAAGCCTTCCAGGCGGCAGGCACAATTGAGGATCACGTGCGCGCTTCAATGATTCAGCGTCTGATTAAAGGACATATCAACCGCATTCGCACAGGTAACTGGAACCTGGATCGGTAAGTTCTTTATGACCCCTTCAACCATCAGCCATCGTGAGCGTCTGGAAACCTGCCTTTCTGGCGAGATTCCTGATCGGGTACCGGTCGCCTTATGGCGGCATTTCCCGGTGGACGATCAAACCCCCGAAGGGCTGGCGGCTTCCACTGCCGCGTTTCAGCGCTTGTATGATTTTGACTTCATCAAGGTCACCCCGGCTTCATCATTTTGTCTGAAAGACTGGGGAGCCGAAGATGAATGGCGTGGGAATCCCGAAGGTACCCGGGAATACACTCGCCGGGTCATCCAACATCCTGAAGATTGGGCAAAACTCCCTTTGCTTGACCCAACGAGTGGACATCTGGGAGATCAAATCCACACATTACGCATCCTGACCGCCGAATTTACCCCACACACTCCCGTTGTGCAAACCATCTTCAGTCCGCTGGCACAAGCCAAAAACCTGATTGGACAGGAAAAACTGCTGATCCACTTGCGCCGCTATCCCGAAGCCTTACATGCCGGGCTGGAGCGGATTACTCAGGTAACCGTGCGCTTCCTTGAAGAACTCCGAAGAACGGCAATCGATGGCATTTTCTACGCCGTTCAACATGCGCAGTACGGACTTTTATCGGAGGAAGAGTTTGAGACGTTCGGACGCTACTACGATTTACGCGTTCTGGAGGTAGCCAAAGGGTGGTGGTTGAACGTTCTTCACCTGCACGGCAATGAAGTCATGTTCGACAAGGTCGCCGACTACCCCTGTGCCGTCATCAACTGGCATGACCGTCACACTGCTCCCTCGCTCAGTCAGGCAAAGCAATCTTTCTCCGGTGTGGTTTGCGGAGGGCTTCGTCAGTGGGAAACCCTGGCGCTGGGCACGCCGGAAACTGTATTTGACGAAGCCCGCGAGGCGATTCTTTCCACCGGCGGGGAGCGCTTTATCCTTGGAACGGGTTGTGTTTTGCCCATTATCGCTCCCAACGGGAACATCCTGACGGTACGTCAGGCTGTTGAGCAAATTTCTCTGCCATGAGGAAGCCTCTGTGACCAATCCACGAATCATCAGCGGAAAAGCCCGCGGCACCCGCCTGAAAATGGTTCCCGGGGACATTACCCGTCCCATCACCGACATGGTTAAGGAAGCCCTTTTTAACATCCTCGGGATGGATATTTATGGTGCGACTTTTCTGGATATGTTCGGGGGTACAGGCAGTGTTGGAATTGAAGCCCTCAGCCGGGGAGCAAATTTCTGTCGGTTTATTGATTTACACCGCGCGGCAGTGCAAACCATTCGCGCCAACCTGGAGTTAACCCACCTTCAAGAACGCGCTCAGGTTCTTCAGGGAGACGCCTTCACCCTGCTGAGCCGCCCCGCAGACCGAAAATTCGATTATATTTTCATTGCCCCACCCCAATACAAAGGGATGTGGGAAAAAGCCCTGGTAGTGGTGGATCAACACATGGACTGGCTGTCAGAAGATGGCTGGGTAATTGTGCAAATTGACCCGGTGGAATACTCACCCCAGTCGCTTGAGAATCTGGAAGAATTCGAACAGCGCCGCTACGGGAACACCATGCTCATCTTTTACGAAAGAAAAGAAGAGCCTTTTGATTCATCCCCTTCTGTGTGAAAATAAACTACCAGTCGGTCATTTTCATAACGCGAAACCGCCCAAAAAACCGGGTTACCACGTTTCCAATTTCGAACCCGGGGAAGGATCTGGTGTAAATCTTCGACGAGCGGAAGACCGGGCAAGTCCCCCCACGGCAGCCACTCTACAGCGCCTTCTTCAGAACGCCAGGTACGCTTTTCTTCCGCTTCACCACGGAAGATGAAAATGCAAACCCCAATCTCCGGCTCCACATCCACCAGAATGACCCCAACCCCATGAAGTTCCACATTTTCAATCGCGGCTTCTTCCTTTAACTCTCTTTTTGCCGCCGTGAGCGGGTCTTCTCCTCGTTCTACATGACCTCCCAGCCCGTTATAACGATTTGCCCACAACCGTTTGTTCGATGCGCCTTTGATGAGTAGCACTTCGTCGCCATGAACCAGAAAAATCAATGTCCGCGGAATCACCCGGTAACGCGGTACGTTCACCCCTTGATCGGAAGCAGGCATAAACACCTCCAGAGATTAACACAGCCCGGTGAATTCCCGGGCTGTGCTGGAAATCAAAGATGAGGTTATTTCCCTAACAGGGCACGAACTTCCGGCAATCTTCCGGCGCTACCCAGTTTCTCGTTCTTATGGGCAATGAACTTGGCGTATTCCGCCATGAAAATCTTACCAATCGGGCGCATGTCGATTTCTTCCGGATGATCGCGGAAATACTCGCGATGCACGCGCGTCCACACCAGGCGCCCATCGGTATCGATGTTGACCTTGGTTACGCCCAACTCGGCGGCGCGGCGGAACTGATCTTCGTCCACGCCCTTGGCACCTTTCAGGTTTCCACCCGCTCGATTGATGCGCTCGACCTCTTCCTGAGGCACCGAGGATGAGCCATGCATCACCAACGGGAAGCCGGGCAAACGCTTCTGGATTTCAGCCAGGACATCGAACCGCAAAGTCTGATTGCCGGTGAATTTGAAAGCGCCGTGGCTGGTTCCAATGGCAACCGCCAGCGAATCGCAACCGGTGCGCTCCACAAACTCCTTGGCGTTGTCCGGATCAGTCAGTTTGGCATTGGACTCATCCACGCTGACATGCTCTTCCACGCCACCCAACTGTCCCAGTTCGGCTTCCACAACAATTCCGCGTGCATGAGCGGCTTCCACCACCCGCCGCGTGATGGCAATGTTGGTTTCAAAATCTTCATGGCTGGCGTCAATCATCACCGAGGAATAAAAGCCGCTCTCAATTGCGTCCATGCAGGTTTCTTCATCCCCGTGATCCAGATGCACAGCGAAAATGGCATCGGGGAAGATTTCATCGGCGGCGCGGATAATGGCTTCCAGCATGCGCTTATCGGTGTACTTGCGTGCGCCTTTGCTGATTTGAATGATGAACGGAGCCTGACTATCCAGATTGCCCCGGAAAAGCCCCATGCACTGCTCAAGGTTGTTGATGTTGTACGCGCCAATGGCGTATTTGCCATACGCGGCTTCAAACAGTTTTTTCGTGGTAACGATCATGTGAATACTCCTTTATTCTTAACTCAAGAACATGGGAACGCCCATGAAGTCTTTCACCCGCGGACGATACTGCTCGATATCATAGAATGAGGCTACATCCACCCGCTTCTTACCCGCCAGCACCATCTCGACCGGAACCGTGGTGTATTTGCCGCCATGGAGGGCAACCATCTTACCGGTTTCATTGCGGCGGATCAACTGAATCGCCAGATTACCGTAAGACATTGCCACCATTCGATCCAGCGAATCGGGAGCGCCGGAGCGCATCAAATAACCCAACTGCTGATACATGATGTTCTGCCCGGTAATCTTCTTGATCATCTCGGCGGTAATCAACCCAATCCCGCCCAGTTTACGATGTCCGTAAGCGTCGGCTTCACCCGATTCAATGACCTCTCCGCCTTCCATAATTGCGCCTTCGGAAATGGTCATGATGGCGTAATTCGAGGGGTTGTTGCGTTTGTCTTCCAGCAGGAAGTTTGCCAGTTTTTCAATGTTGAACGGCACCTCACTGATAATGGCGCGATCTACATAAGCCAGATACGCACTGATCAAACTGGTTTCACCGGAATTGCGCCCGAACAATTCAATCACACCAATACGCTCATGAGATCCCACGCTGGTGCGCATGTTGGTGATAAATTCTACCGAGCGGGTCACGGCAGTGGAAAACCCGATACAATAATCGGTGCCGAATACGTCATTATCCATGGTTTTGGGAATGGCAACCACCGGAACGCCTTCCCTATGCAAACGCACAGCAAACGAGAGGGTGTCATCTCCACCGATCGGAACCAGAACGTCGATTCCCAGATGGGAAATGACCTTCATGACGTAATCGGTGTAATCCATGTCCTCAGAGTCTTTAATGGGTTTTCCCCACCGGGAATTTTTCAGGAAATCCGGCGTGCTTTTCGGAGAAACCTTCTGAGGGTTCGTGCGGGAGGTATGCAGGAAGGTACCACCCGTGCGGTCAATGGTGCGCACCGAGTCCCGGTTGAGTTCCTTGATGTAATAATCATGGGTGGAAGGCTCGTCCAGATTGTAATTCAACAGCCCTCCCCAACCGCGGCGAATGCCCAGCACACGATACCCCATCTCAAATGCGCCCATCGCCACGGATTTAATTGCGGGGTTTAATCCGGGGACATCCCCTCCGCCTGTTAAGATACCAATCGTTTTTGTCATGCAGTCCTCCTGTGTTGGGAATAATGATGGTACATTATGCCTCCGCTTCGAGGATCGGTACCTGGAAGGTTACACGCGCTCCACGCCCCACACCAGCATCAATTTCCATGTATCCTCCCAGTAGCTCAACTCGTTCGCGGATGAGTTTCAACCCTAAAGCGCCCGATTTTTCCACCACATCCGGATCAAAGCCTTTGCCATTATCACTTACCGAGACGCGTAAAGTGGTGTCGTCAGCAACCAGACTGACCGTAATCTGCACTCGAGGCGATTCCTGATTGTGACGATATGCGTTACCCACCAATTCCTGAATGGCGCGGAAAATCATGACCTCCAGGAAGGATTGATAGCGCCTCTCACTTCCTTTAATATTTATATTGATATCGCATCCGGTTTGCTCTTTCAAACTTTCCAGATAACGCTTGATGGTGGGGAACAGCCCCAGATCATCCAGCATCATCGGGCGCAATTCAAAGATGAAGGTGCGCACCTGCTTAAAAGTATTGGTGGCAGCGTCTTTCAGGTTTGCCATTTCTTCTTTAGCGCGTGCCTGGTCAATATCCAGAAGCCGGGCGACAATTTCGGTTTGCACGATGAAATTTGAAAGCGCCTGAGCAGGTCCATCATGCATTTGGCGCGAAAGGCGCTGACGCTCTGCTTCCTGAGCATTAATGACCATTTCCAGCATCGCCGAACCGCTTCCGGAGTATCCCTTACCAGAGATTTTCCCTCCTCTGCCTGCCATGGGAAGCATCTGACGTACTTTCTCAATCAGTGTCACATACCGCCGAAGGGAGTCTTCGTCGTTCTGCAGTTTGTCCAGTTGCCCTCGCATAACCAGCAGACGCTGCTGCGCATCCAGCGCGGCATTGTATGCCATCTTGATGTCACTGCGCGGCATGGTATCAAACTGCGCCTGAACCTGTTGAAGATGTGCCGTAATGCTGGCATTGCGCTGAGTCAGTTTAGCAAGTTCTGCCTGACTCTGCGTCAACATGAGGGAAACTTCCTTAAGCGTCCGCTGGGCTTGTTCGTACTCGCTGTCCAGTTCCTTCAAGAAGGCTTCCCATGGATTTTCTTCTACTCCGGCATTGGGGACCTGAAGTGCCATACGCATTTCTCCTGCTCTTGATGTTGGGGCACGTTCAAACGTTCATAGTATACTATGAGTGGTTTATACAGGCAAATCTTTCTCTTCTTTGTATTAAACCAGATTTTGCACTGCATTTATTCTATCTCATGAAACGTTTCTGGGTACTTTTCCTGTGGATTTTGCTCATCCTGAGTGGCTATTACCTTTACCATAAACCCGTGCGTCCAGAAGAAGTTTGGAGCATCCTTCAGGCAGGCATTTCCGTGCTTTCTGCCGTTGCCATGATTACCCTGTGCGGCGCTACCGGGACATGGCTCTTCCGTGAATCTGCCCCTGAAGGCTTGCCCCGATGGGCAGTACAGACTGCTCTGGGGGCAGGAGTCTGGAGCCTCATCTGGCTTGGGGCGGGATTGTCCTTTGGTTACACCAGATGGATTTTCTGGCTTCCCTTCCTACTTTTACTGCCTTTGCGGAAACAGGTACGGGAATGGATCTCTCCGCTGGGCAGGTTATCCTTTCTGTGGAAAGACACCTCTCCCCTGGAAAAAGTTCTTGCCGGTATGGCTCTCTTGCTGATACTCGCCCAACTGTGGATCGCCCTGGCACCTCCGGCAAAATATGATGCGCTTACCTATCATCTGGCACTGCCCCGACAGTATCTGGAAGCAGGCAAATTACTGGTAATGCCTGAAAACCCCTACTGGGGGCATCCCCAACTGGCTGAAATGCTGTACACCTGGGCAATGGGGTTATTCGCTCCTCAAAGCGCAACCGTCTTTTCCTGGTTGATCAGCGTAGTCTTCTGGCTGGGTTTATGGGGATGGATTCAGGAAACTGTTGAAGAGATTTTTCCTCATCCTGCCAGCCCAAAGAGCGGATGGATTGCTCTGATCGCGGTCCTGAGTGGAGCATCTGTTCGCTGGATGAGCGCCTGGGCATATACAGATTTATTTTCTGGGCTCTTTGGACTTTCTGCGTTGATTGCATTCACACACTGGCTGAAAAAACGCCAGACAGGCTGGTATCTGTGGATGTGCCTGTTCATTGGGATGGCTGTAAGCGTGAAATACACCTCCGGGGTTCTGGCACTTGTGCTTTTTCCGGCAGTATGGTTTTTCTCTTCTGAAAAACGAAGATTTTTCGGCACCTTTCTCCTTGGTGGATTGCTTGCTCTGGCTGTTTTTCTCCCTTGGATGCTGAAAAACTGGGGCTTTACGGGTAACCCGTTCTTTCCTTACCTCATTCCAACGACGGAATTTTCTGCCTGGCGGTTAAGCGCTGCAAATCAAGCCCCCGAGTCGGTGGACTGGTTGATGCGTCTCTTTCTTCCGGTTACGTTTACCTGGATGGGAGTGGATGGCGCCGCCGGACCCGCTACCGATATTGGACCGCTGCTGGTGCTTCTGGCATTGCCGGGATGGTGGCGGATCCGCCATACCTCCCTGGGAAAACTCAGCGGGTGGTCATTCCTTCTCCTGTGGGTCATCCTTGGAGTGGGAGGGGCGCGTTACGAACACCTCCAGCAAACGCGCCTGTACTTTGCCTTGCTGCCGCTGATTGCCCTCAATGCGGGCATGGGATGGGAATTCATCCAGGAGGTCCGATGGAGAGAAGTGCGCCTCTCCAGACTGGTCATGGTGCTGGTCCTGCTGGTGAGCGGTCTAACTCTGTGGCAGGATAGTTTCTTGCTGGTCAAATCCCAGGCTGTCCCTGCAGTTTTGGGGGTGATCTCCCCAGAAGCATATCTGGAAAATCAAACCGGTGTGTACATCCAGACGATGACGGATCTGAAGAAATTACCTGAAGGCTCCAAAGTCCTGTTCTTATGGGAAGCCCGCAGTTTTTACGCGCCCTCCTTTTGTATCGCCGATCCATGGATTGACCGCTGGCGGGCAGATTTGCACGAATCAGGAAGCCCTCAAACCGTACTGGAAACATGGCGGAAGGAAGGCATTACCCATATCCTCATCCACAAGACCGGAATGGAATTTATGAGAGACGCCGACCGCGCCATGTCCTCCGGAGACTGGCAGGCATTCGATGAACTGCTGAAGATGCTTCCACCCGCTCAGCCTCTTGCCGGTGGTTATTACCTGTTGATACCGCTTACCCCCTAACGCCATCGGTAAACGGTCATATTCTCTCCGCCTGCTTGCGGAGCAAATTTTCCCCGACTCTGATACACGACCGGCTTTCCCTCGGTCAGGTGTTCATACCATCCCGGAAAGGTGACCAGATAATCTACCTGTTGTCCATCCAGAAATTCCCGCAGGCGCGTTTCATCCCGAATGAAGGGAATCACCTCTGGAGAGACCAATCCTGCCAGATCCACCAGTTTACGTTGGGAAAAATAGCCTATTGCACCAATATCGTGCACCGCAATCAGGGCATCCGATGGAGTGTTTTGCCGTACCCAATGCGCCGTTTCCACCATTTCGGTTTCAATAATGGCAACATCGGTAGCATAAGCCTGTGCCCCCAGAAACACAAAACCAAGGGTAACCCCTGCAATACTTCCTATCCACACCCGGCTGATGATCCACCCCCAGCGGCGCTGGCTCATCCACCCCACCAGTTGGACGGTTCCAATCAAAGCCAGAACAAAATAGACCGGCATCGCAGGCATGAGATAGCGCCCGTGCTGGTAAGTCACGGGAAGACGCAGGGCATAGAGCGCCACATACCCCAATACCCATATTGAAGCCAATAGATATGCGATCTTTTTCTCTCGTACGGCAAGGAAAATCCCCCAAAGGAAACCGGGCAGGAGAAGACCACCCCCACCTACCAGCATTACCCCAAAAGAACGTAAAAAGCGAATGAAAACGGGGATTTCGTACAATATTGCATACTCCGCCTGTTTGGCGTAGAAAGTGTTCGGGAAAATGCTTCCCGAAAGCGACCAGTTGAAAATGAGATACGGGATCCATAAAAGCAGAAAACCTACTAAAAATTTCCCCCCGTGGATCCATTGGGCTTCGCCTCTGGATGTTCTCCACAGCCACAGGAGAAGGACCGGCGCCGTCAGTGTGATCGCGTCCGGGCGAATCCAGATACCCACACCGATGAGGGTCCCGATCAAACCCCACCATGGTCGAGAAGCGCCCATCCACCACAACACCGCAAGCACGAGAGTAGCCATAAGAGCGGTTTCCATGCCCGAAAGGGCAGCCCAGAGCAAATGCCACTCCATGCCGATCCACAAAGCCCCCAAAGCCAGAGCCATGTTCGTTTCCCGTTGAACCCAGTTTTGGGCAATCCCCATCAACCCCAGCAAAGACATGACACCCAACAGGAAAGTCCACCCAAAGGGTACCGAGGGAGATATCCAGTGTCCCACAGCCAGCAGGAGTGACCATAATGGCGCTGTTGACCCCGCAGAAGGCTGCCCGGGAACAAAAGCCCACTCCCCCTCTTTTGCCAGATTTCGGGCATAGGTCTGATGAATCCAGGCATCATCCAGCGGAAAGCCGATGCGGTACATGTGTTGACTCATCCAAAGATAGAGAAATACGCCCGCTCCGGCGAGTAAAATTGCCACAGCGTTCGTCCAATGCCAGCGCTTAAGGAACAAACTCATAAATTTGCACCCCTTCCACGTTGCCGCGATAGATCAAATCCGAAGTACTGGCAGGATGGAGATACCACTCCGATAAATACCCTGCATTGTTCACGTCCAGCAATAAGAAACGTACCCCATACCGACGCCCCGCAGAGAGAACATCCTGTTCGGATCCATAAGGGATGACTACCGCTGATCTACCCGTGGCAAAAGCATAACCCGGTGGATTGTTCACCATTACTATGTCTTCAGGACGAGCCCCCTCCTGCTGTAGATACATTTCCACACGAACCGCCTGTTCATAAGACTGCTTCCAGCGGATTTCCTTCCCTGTATCCGTACCGATTACCGTACTCGCATACGTTCCCAGAGATAACAAGAAGGATGTTGCCACCAGCAACCCATAAAGGAACCTCAGCACCTGATGACCGCGCTCCCATTTGCGCCACTGTGAGACCTTCCACACAACCCGTTCAATTCCCACCGGTGCCACGACCCAGAAAATGCTTTGAACGCCTGCTCCGGCATGGAAAAAAGAGCCATTCATGCCTGCATAAGGGAAAATCAAGGTAAATACTCCGAAAAAGACTGCCCACATCCCTGCAGCAAAGCGCACCCCCGGATGGTTTCTAAACAACCAGAGCCCAACAAGGATGAATGGGAAAAGCGCAATCATGCCCTGTACCGCCACGCCGGTTTGCAGGTTTGCCAGAAAAGCCTGCCAGCGCCCATCCAGATGAGTGTACCAGCCTGCCTCAAGCCAGCGTTCTAGGGATAACCGGCTGGCAGGATAAAGATACAGGTCTTCGTAGCGAGTCATCCACAGGGTCAAGCCATTTCCCGGAGGAAAGAGGCGTCCAAACTCCACTACATTTCTCAGATACCACCCCGACATCACCACAAGATAACCGGCCAGAATCAGAACCGTCCATTTCAAAAGGGATAACAAAGCCTGCGGAGACGATGAGCGCCTCAACCACGCACGTCCGTTCCACCAGATCAATCCCCCGAAAAGCCACAAGAGACCATCCGCCCGAGCCAGATGAAGAACCCCGGCTACAAGCCCAAATGCCAGAGCGGCTGTCCAGCGTTGCGAGGTTGTCAGAAGAATGGCTACCCCACCCAGCAGAATTACCAGCGGAAAAGCATCGGTTGTAGGAAGATAAGAAAGATAAAAAGCCGGAAAGAGGGCAAACAAAGCGCTCATCCACGCTTTACGGGTATCTCCATGGAAGCGAAGCGCCATGCAAAAAACAAAAGGAGGGATTAACGCGGCGAGGAGACAAAATAACACCTGTACCCCGCGAAAATTTCCACTCAACGCCCAACCCGGCACAGAAAGGAACGAAACCAGCGGCATCCAGTACGTGAAGGCGGGTTGTGGAATCCCCGGCGAGTTGTCCAGATAGTTCCACAGGAACGGCTGCAACCACCCTTTGCCACTGGCAAGTTCGCGCCCCATGACAGCGTAGTACTCCGCGTCCATATAGCCGGGAACGCTTTCAAACCACCCTGCTCCCGATACGACCAGCAAAGCAAGGACAAAAAGCACCAAAGCACTTAAAGAAGATTTATGGGAAACGGAAGACATAAACCCACAAATCCCGATAGTTCAAGCGATTTTCTTCTACCGCATGACTGCGTAACCAGATCAGCGCAGGGTGCTCTCCATACCCCAAACGCTGATAATCCTGTATGGCTTGCTGAAATACCACAAAATACACCCGCCTGAATCCCTGAACGGCATGCTGGATATCTGGTTGAGGGAAAATTTGCATGGCTTCCTGAGAACCGGGCGCGAAAGTATCATTGCCACTGCCGGGAAGATCCGCCAGAAAGACCTGAGGCAGGCGCGGGCTGTAGTATCTCACGGGAAAGTAACTTAACTTATTATCGTGAACCACTACCTCGCCGGGAGTCACGCGGGCTTCCAGATCTCGAGCAACTTGCTGGAAGGGAGCACGCGGAAAATCAAGAAAACCCGCCTGAATGGGAATGCCAATCAGCGCACCCAACACAAAACCAGCGAGGATGATTTTCCCTACCCCTTGCTTCCAACGCCCCACAATCACCGAGGAAGCCATGACCAGAAAAGCATACGAAGAAAGGATGAAACCGCGAGGGACAAAGATGGGCTTGAACAGGTATGAACCGATAAAAAAGAGCACCGGGATTCCCAGCATCACCACCCAGAGAAAGCCCATCCATTCATGCGTGACATAGCGCCGGGACACTTCCACCAAAACCAGAACAAAGGTCTCAAGGGCAATCAATGTACCAACCCACAACCAGATACCCGTTAAGGGTAATCCTGTTACCCAGACAAGAGGGATTTGAAGCCAATCCACCACGCCGGGACGCCACAACCACCAGTCGTATTGAATCTTTGCCAGTTGGGCGGGTAATATGACAAGCCATGGAACGGAGAACAGGGCAATCAGCAGAAAAGACACAATCACCTGAAGCAGAAAACGCCATCTGCGACGGAATAACAGGTACAGAGGCACTGGCGCCAGCCCCAGAACTGCCACATTATGGGTGTACATGGCAATGGCTCCGCTCAGAGTAAAGCCCACCCAATTTCCAATCTGATGGGAAAAGGGTTTTTCCTGAACTTTCCACAAGCGCACAAAAAACCACAGGAAAGCGGTTTGAGCGCAGAGCAACAGAGCATAATTCCGCACATCCTGCGCGTGATAATAAAGGAAAGGAGAAATTGCCGCCAGAACTCCAGCCACCAGAGCCGTCCGGCGATCAGTCATTTCCTGTACCCAATTCATCAACAGCCAGATTGCGAGCAGAGAAAGCAGCACACTGAGCAATCGGATGAACCAATCCGATTCGGACACCCGAATCCAGAAATGGAGTAAAAAATAATACAAAGGAGGCATGGTGTCGACGGCGGTGCCACGAACAATCTCGGGAAGAGAGCGCTGAGCGAGGAAAATACTGAAAACATCGTCGTAGTGAAAAGGACGGGAATGAATTCCCACCAATCGCACGGCTAGCGCAAACAGTAACACTGCCGCACGCCCTACGGCGGTAGTCTCCAGCCGCTCCAAAAAGTCTTTCATCGCCTCCACCCCATCCAGGAACCCAGAGGATGAAACGCCCACCAGCGCACCCAATACAGCAAGATAAATAGCACAAATGGCAAGGGGAAGAACATTACCGGGCTCTGGATGGGCTGATCACCGTATTCCACCGTAGAAAGGAAGATTGCCCAAATCCCCACAAAGAGGAGAAGCAAAGTCGCACCGGAGACAATCGCCGCCCCCCTGCGCCAGCGCTCATACATGAGAGCAAAGGCAAGGATCATTCCGGGGAAAAGCACAACAAAATTCCCCGGGTCGGTCTGAATGCCAATCCACTGGGATATATTCAGGGTTAGCAATGCTGTCCATAAAAATCCCCGAAATTCTGCCCGTAAACCCGCACGCCACTCGACAATCAAAATCAGGGCCATCAAAAAAGTGAGCGCCCAGCCCAGTCGTGTTCCAAAGGAGGGCCACCACTGCGCAAATGCCGCCCCCGGCGTGCCGGGAGGATTATAGGCAGGATACCGCAGAACCTCCCGTAAGTTCTGAATGATCCAATCGGGGAAAATCAAACCCGCCGCCAGAGAAAGCAACAGCACCGTGCCAACCAGCCAGCCCACAAAGCGCCAACGTCCCTGAACAACTCCCCAAATGAGGAGAAAAACCACGATCAGCACCACCACCTGAGGTTTGATAGTGGCAAAGGCAAATAGCACTCCTGCCAGTTCATCGGCGCCATCACGCAACGCCAGTAACCCACCCGTGATGAACAGAGCAACCAGAATCACAGCATTGCCATTGATAAGCGGACGCAATCCGTGATACCAGAGCAGCGAGAAGATCAGCAATCCAGCCAGCATGAGCGGCGAGGGCTTCCAGCGGCACAAGCGCAGGCTCAGCAAGGTGATGCCTATCAGCGCGGCTTCCAGCACCGTCATCCACACAGCGCGAGCGAGATGAAAATCCGAAATCAGAGCAAAAGGCAGGAAAAACACGACCGAATAAAGTGGATAAGCCACCCGCAGTTCGTGTTCTCCGGGACGGGCTGGTCTTCCATACGCAAGGGTTTGAATTTGCAAAGCGGCTTCGTCGCTATACGGGCTGATGCCGTCGAAAAAAAGCACCCGCGTTCCCACCCAGTGAACCAGAAAATCATTTCCCCCAGGGTTCTTAAGCGTGTACTGGTAATTTGACCAGGTCACCCCCGCAAGTAAAATTCCCAGGAACAGAATCACCGCAACCAAAAGAAGGACTTGATTTTGTGAACGGTTCAACGTTTTTCTCCTTCAAAAGGATAGAATTCATTCCTCACATATAGTACAATCTTTTTGATAATTATACCGGTACTGCCCTGAGGACTTCATGAATCCTGTCATTTCCCTTGCCCAAATGCACATTGAACCTGGCAACCTGGAGAGAAACGTCTCTACCGCTTTTGCCATGATCGAGGACGCAACAAAACGGAAAAGTTCAGTAGTGCTCCTGCCGGAGTTATGGTCCAGCGGATATGACCTGGATCAGGCAGAAAAATATGCAAGCGAGACCCCCTACATCTTACAGGCGCTGGCTCAAATGGCAAATCATCATGGCATATCCATTGGTGGCTCCCTTCTGGAAAATTCAGGGCAGGGAATTTACAACACCTTCTACTGGGTTTCTCCCAGGGAAGGGATCTTGTCGTATCGGAAGATTCATCTTTTTCGCCTCATGGAAGAAGACCGCTGGCTCAGTCCCGGAGATCATCTTCAGATAGTTTCCACAGAACTGGGAAAAGCAGGGCTGGCAATTTGCTACGATTTGCGCTTCCCAGAGTTATTCCGCCGATATGCCCTTGACAGCGCCACTCTGTTCCTGCTCAGCGCAGAATGGCCCCTGAAACGGATTCAGCACTGGCAAACCCTGCTGCGCGCCCGAGCCATTGAAAACCTGTGCTTCATGTTCGCAGTGAACTGTGTGGGACCTGCTTATAAGGATGTGTTTGGCGGTGCAAGCGCAGTGCTTTCTCCCTGGGGAGAAACCCTGGCAGAAGGCAGTCAAACCAACGAGGAGTTAATCACCGCTCAAATCGATCTCAACCAGCTGGAACGGGCGCGCAGTTTCCTGCCCATTTATCAAGACCGACGTCCCGATGTATATCGCCTGAATGATTAAGGCACGCGCCGCAAAATGACAGCAACACCATCGCGGTAAAGAACCTGCCACTTCGGATCGCTCTCGAGGGCTTTAGCCAGTGCCGATGAATCAGGCATGAGAACCCATTGAACCTCATATTCTGCCATCACATCCTGCCAACCCTCTGACAGAGTAATGACCCGCTCATACTGGCGGGTAAGCGCTTCTCCGTAAAAATCGGTTTGTCCATCAATGAACACCCGAATTTCTGGAAAAGCCCGATACAGAATATACCCGCCCCACGGGAAATAATTGAACACATTTCCTTCTTGCGGATGGGTTTCCAGCCAATCCATTGCCTGTACTGGAAAAACCTCGGAGTCAAAGCGGGCAGGAATCCATCCACCGAGCGCTCCCCAGATGGACAGCACGATGACCAGCAGGAAGGTCAACCAGCCCCCTGTCCTCGAGTCCACACGCTGCAGACGAAGGTTGAAGTGTTGCCATGTTTCCAGCCAGACAACATGCTCCTGCCCCTCTTTCCAAAGGATTTCTATGCTCTTTGCCAGCACTGGAGCAGAAACCACCGCAAACAAAGGAATATTCCGTGCGCTAAATAACCCCATTGCCGTCCAGAGAACCACCATGAGCACCTCGGTCATCGAGGGTTTCTGACGACTGATGCCCCAGACTCCCAGGAAAAGAATAACCATGAAGAGAAATGGGAGCATGGCAGGGTTGTGAAAATCGGGAGAAAGGTATTCGGCAGTATGACCAACCAGATAGGCGTTTCGCACATACCCGACGGAGGTCTTCCACAAGTCCAATCCCGCGGGATTGAGCAAACTGGCGATCAAAGAAAGTCCGCCAACCCACGACCAGGAGCGTAACTTTTCAGACCAGGCAACAACTGACGCCTTTTCCACCCAGATGTTCCAGAACATTCCCAAACCATAGACCAGCCAGACCACAAAACCTGCCAGAAAAGCGCCATGCGTATTCGCCCAGACCAGCATCAGCAAAGGCAAAAGAAACCGCCCGTATTGTTTCCCGTGGAAGAGATCTTCCAATCCTTTAAGCCATACAGCCAGGAAGAAAAAGGTAAATATGTGCGGGCGGGTCAGCCAGTGGATGCTGCTAGCCGCCATGGCGAGAAGGGTGACAAAGATGCTGGTCAGCCAGCCACGACTGCACTCCCAGGAGAGTTGAAAGACGAGCACTGCGGTGAGAGCGATCATCAAAGCGCACAACCACACCACACCCGCCAGCCCCAGCCAGCGCTCCATCAATGCAAACACCACCTGCGCTACCCACTCGTGGGGAGTGAGCATCTCTCCCCCCATCGTATGGGAAAACACATCCCTCGTTGGAATCCAGTCAGTATCCAGAATGAATTTCCCGATGGTCAAATGCCGTCCCAAATCCCCGTCAATGTTCATCATCCTTTCACCTGACGCCAGGACGGCAAGGAAGAACATCAAGCCGATCAAAATTTTTACGGAAGGAAACAACCAGCGGACGAATCGATTCATGGCTCTGCCAGTTCCTGTATGCTCAATTGATTGGGGGTAATTTTCTCACTCAGATGATAGAACACCAGATAATCCCCTATGGACTTTTCCTTCCAGGCAATCCCTTTTTCGGCAAACTGCTGGCGGATGGTTTCATTAAGCCGTTCGGTCTGTTGTGTGGTTATGTACGTCACCCGTTCACTCTCATTCACCAGGCAGTTATACGGTTCATAACGGTTGTCGCGAGGGGTATAGGACAGGTCGAGGTGATAGGGTAATGCAGGGACAAATATCAGGGTCTCATCACTCTCAAATGCCAGCGGATAGGCTACCCAGTAATGGGTGTACCCGCGGGTTTCTCCCTGCTCGGTGAGGAAACGAATCAGTTCCGCATCATCCTTGCGATTGATCCTCGTGCTGGCATCCAGTTGGGAGGTGAAGCCAGGAGGATTTGCCAGGGCACAGGCAACATTTCCAGCGAAAAAGTAAATCAGTAAACTGACGAATACCGTGACCCTCGCCCACTTTGGCATAGGGGCTTTTTCAAAGAAATGTGCCGCGCCCAACACAAGAGGAACGCTCATAGGAAGGAAGTATCTTCCCGTAGGATCCTTGCTGAACTGGGTGAATAAATACGCAAAAATCAACGACCAG
>FWWL01003389.1_pt1 | contig 29255 bp, 25 predicted proteins | sample 2228331 | NCBI WGS metagenome assembly FWWL01 (sample SAMEA103939775, study PRJEB20133) | metagenome
AGGCTCGCAGGCTGGCGTTCGCGCAGTTGGCTCAGCAGATAGTTCAGCGTTAGCCCCGTGTCCAGAATGTCTTCCACCACCAGCACATTACGCCCTCGGATTGGCATATCCAAGTCTTTCAGCAGGCGCACCTGCCCGGTTGAGCGTGTCTCCGCGCCGTAGCTGGAGATGGCAACGAAATCGAACGAGACGGGCAACGGGATATGGCGCATCAGGTCGGCAACGAACACCAGCGAGCCTTTCAAGACGCCCACCAGCAAAGGCGGGTCGGTCTGGCTGTAGTCGTGCGTAATCTGTTGTGCCAACTCCGCCACACGCGCTTGGATTTGCTCGGAGGAAATCAGCACCTCCAGTTCGGGAAACTGCTTTAGCCAGATTGCTTCTACACTCATCGCGCTCACCATTTGCACGCTTGCGACTGACATCGCCTTACTCCTCATTCCCACTCGATGGTGGCAGGTGGCTTGGAACTGAGGTCATAGAGCACGCGATTGACGCCCTTCACCTCGTTCACGATGCGGTTGGCGATTCTCAGGAGCAGGTCCCACGGCAGTTCGGCGGGTTCGGCGGTCATGGCGTCCTCGCTATGCACCACGCGCAGGACAATCGGGTGTTGGTAGGTGCGCTGGTCGCCCATCACGCCCACCGAGCGCACATCGGGCAACACCGCAAACGCCTGCCACACGCGCCGTGCCCAGCCTGAGCGTTCCATCTCCTCATTCAGAATGGCGTCTGCCTCACGCACGATTTCCAGCTTCTCGCCAGTGATTTCGCCCAGCACGCGCACTGCCAAGCCCGGTCCGGGGAACGGCTGGCGCCATACGATGCTGGGAGGCAGTCCCAGCTCCTGTGCCACCGCCCGCACCTCATCCTTGAACAGATAGCGCAGGGGTTCAATCAGTTCCATCTTCATCCATTCGGGCAGACCGCCCACATTGTGGTGGGTCTTGATTTTGGCGGCGAGGCGCGTCCCGCTCTCGATCACATCGGGATAGAGCGTTCCCTGCGCCAAGAATTTGCAATCGCCCATCTCGTCGGCGTGCTCTTCAAAGATGCGCACGAACTCCTCGCCGATGATGCGCCGTTTCTGTTCGGGGTCTATCACGCCCCTCAGCCGTTGTAGGAACCGCTCACGCGCATCGACGAAGATGAGCCGAGAGGGAAAGTGTTGGGTGAACAGTTCGCGCACCTGCTCCGACTCGCCCTTGCGCAACAGCCCATGGTCAACAAAGATACAGGTGAGGTTCTCACCGATTGCCCGCTGAACCAGCGCAGCGACCGTGCAGGAGTCGATCCCACCACTCACCGCGCACAGCACATGTTCATTTCCTACTCGTTGGCGAATCGAGGCGATACTCTCGCTGATGAAGTTCGCCGTTGTCCAGAGCGGTTGGCATTTGCAGACATGATACAGGAAGTTGCGCAGGAGGTGCATTCCGAACACCGTGTGCGACACTTCGGGGTGGAACTGCACGCCATAGAGCTTGCGCTGGAAGTCGCCCATCGCAGCGACGGGCGTGTTCTCGGTCTCGGCTAAGATGACGAAGCCAGGTGGGGGCTTCTGCACATGGTCGCCGTGGCTCATCCAGCAGGTCAGGTGATAGTCCAAATCTTCGAACAGGGCTTCGCTGTGAACGACGGTGAGCAGAGTGCGCCCATACTCCCGCTCTTCGGCAGGTTGCACCTCCCCGCCGAGCAGGTACGCCATCAGTTGGAGACCATAACAGATACCCAGCACGGGGATGCCCATCAGAAACAGTTCGGGGTCGATGCGCGGGGCGTTCGGCTCATACACGCTCGCAGGTCCCCCTGAAAGGATAATCCCTTTCGGCTGGCGCGCGCGGATTTCGCTTAGGGGCGTATCGTAGGGCAGGATTTCGCAGAACACATGGCACTCGCGTATGCGTCGAGCAATCAGTTGGGTGTACTGACCGCCAAAGTCCAAGATGATGACCTGTTCACGCACGCCAACGGGGCGCTGGGGAACGGCTGTCTCCATATCGAAATGATACCTGATGAGATACGGAGCGCGAACGCCTTGCTGAGGTACAATCAGGAGAGGAGTGTGTCTATGCAGGTGGAACTGAGCAAGGAGGTCGTACGCATACTTGAGCAGATTGCGCAGAGGCGTTCGATGAGTGTGAGGGAGCTGGTAGAGCAAGCAATCCAGCAGCTTATTGATCGAGAGACAGAAACCCATCAGCAACGCGTGGAGCGTGCGCTTTCAGTCGTTGGCAAGTATCGGCTTGGTGTGTCAGACCTTGCTGAAAATCACGACTTTTACTTCGCCGAGTCGGTGAGTGAGTCCTCCCTATGAAGGTCTTCGTGGACACTTCTGGCATATTGGCACTCCTGAACGCAGATGATGCGTTCCACTCTGAGGCAAGCACGCTCTTCGCCAAATCTCTGGCTTCGCGTGATGAACTGTTTACCACGAACTATGCCGTCGTCGAGAGCATTGCTGTGTTGCAGAGTCGGCACGGAATGGAACCTGTGAACGACTTGATCGACAATATCCTGCCTGTGCTTGAAATCGTCTGGGGCTCGGAGATTGACCACCAAGCTGCTATTCAACTACTCAAAGCAACCAATCGCCGTAGGGTGAGCTTTGTCGACTGTACAAGCTTCGTCGTCATGCGAAAGTTAGGTATTGAGTTCGCGCTTGCGTCAGACCGCGATTTTGAGGATTTCGGTTTTACTCTGCTGAAAGCCCAACAATAGTTCCCCCTTGCCTCAGGTATCCTATCGATGTGCCGAACCTGCGTTTGAGAGTGCGGGGTATGACCTGCTCGGCGTGTGTGAGGCGGGTCGAACGCTCCCTACAGAACCTGCCCGGAGCGCGCTCGGTATCGGTCAACTTGGCGACCGAACGCGCCGAAATCGAGACCGACACACCCTTTGACCCCCATCTTGCCATCGAAGCCGTCCGCCGAATGGGCTACGACGCCGAGTTAGACACGCCCGAAACCTCCAAACTCACCGAATCGCACGGTTTCAACTGGCGGCTCTGGCTCAGCGTTGCGCTCAGCATCCCAATTTTCCTGCTGAGTATGGTCTTTATGGACCTGTTGCCCGTGCAGGGCTGGATTCTGCTTGCGCTGACCACGCCTATCCAGTTTGGCAGTGCGCTTCCACTCTACAAGTCTGCCTACACCGCTCTGCGCAACGGGACGGCAAACATGGAGGTGCTGGTTCTGCTCGGCACGCTCTCAGCCTATTTTTACAGTCTTGCGCTGACCCTGCAAGGTCAGCACCACCATCTGTACTATGAGACCTCCGCCATCATCATTACGCTGGTACTGGTGGGACGACACTTGGAGGCACGGGCGCGCGGGCAAGCACGGCGGGCGATGGAGTCGCTCTGGTCGCTCCTGCCCAGTGAGGTTCTGCGGTGGAACGGCAAAGACTACGAGCGTGCGCCTCTCTCGGCGGTGCAGGTGGGCGACCGCCTGCGTGTCCGCACGGGCGAGCGAATCCCTGTGGATGGGGTTGTGTTGGCAGGCGGTGGCTGGGTGGACGAGTCGGCACTCACGGGCGAAAGCGTGCCAGCCGAACGGTACCCCAGTCAAAAAGTGTTGGGCGGGAGCCTGCTGGTGGATGGGATGCTGGAGATCGAGGCGCAAGCGGTGGGGCAGACCACTTTGCTCGCACAGATTGCCCAAGCCGTTGAGCAAGCCCAGAGCCAGAAAGCCCCTGTGCAGAGGCTCGCCGACCGAATCGCCAGCATCTTCGTCCCCGTCGTGGTGCTGATTGCGCTGGGCACGCTCACAGTCTGGTGGCTCATCACAGGTTCGTTCGGGCAGGCGCTGGTGCCTGCGGTGAGCGTGCTGGTGATTGCGTGCCCCTGCGCGCTGGGGCTGGCGGTTCCGATTGCGCTGATGACAGGCACAACGCGCGCCGTGCGAGCGGGCGTGCTGATACGCAACATCACAGTGCTGGAGCGCGTGCGCCAAATCGATACGCTGGTGTTGGACAAGACTGGCACACTCACATTGGGCTACCCGAAGGTTCAGAGAGTTGTTGTGGAGAGCCTCGACAAGCGCACTGCCCTGCTCTATGCCTATGCGCTGGAACGCACGACGCGCCATCCGCTGGCAGAGGCAATTGTGGAGTATGTGGAGGGCAGTGGGGAGATTGAGGGGAGTGGGGAGTGGGGAGTAGGGAGTGGAGAAAATACCCTCACCCCCCCAGCCCCCCTCTCCGCAACTGACCCCTCTCGTCATTCTGAGCGAAGCGAAGAATCTCCCCTCTCCCACAGCGTGGGAGAGGGGTCGGGGGTGAGGGCTAACGAAGCAGAGAATAAGGCAGAGATTCCTCGCCTTCGGCTCGGAATGACAGAAAAGACAGAGGGAGAAAGGCTGGAGGTGAGGGCGACGACCGTTCCTGGCGGAGGCGTCATCGGCATAATCGAGGGGCGCACCGTTCTTATTGGCAGTGCGCGATTCTTGCAAGAGCAGGGCGTTGCGATAGAAAGACCGTGGCGTGAACCAGTGTTGCTGGCGGTAGACGGGCGGGTTGTCGCAGGGTTTGCCTTCACCGACCAGCCCCTGCCCGAACTCCCCTCGGTGCTGAACGCCCTGCGTCGTGAAGGGATAGAAATCATCCTCTGCTCAGGCGACCAACCCGAAGCCGTTGCCGAGTTCGCACGCTCGGTGGGCATCGAAAAGTGGTACGGAGGTCAACTGCCCCACCAGAAAGCGCAGTTGGTAGCCCAGTTGCAGAGCGAGGGACACAAAGTCGCCTTTATTGGGGACGGGATCAACGACGCTCCCGCGCTTGCCCAAGCCGACCTCAGCATCGCCGTCGCCGAGGGCACGCACCTCGCCACTGAGACTGCCGACCTCATCCTGATGAACCGCGACCTGCGCACGCTCCTCACTGCGCTCCACCTCTCCCGCGCCATCTATAGCACGATTCGGCAGAACCTGTTCTTTGCGTTTGTCTACAACACGCTGGGCATCCCGCTGGCGAGTATGGGCTATCTGAACCCCATCGTCGCCGCCGTGGCGATGAGCCTCAGTTCGCTCTCGGTGGTGGGGAATGCGCTTCGGCTACTGAGGTGGCGTGCGCCCAGTTAGCTCTGCACGCGCTCTCGGATCGTGGCAACGATGCGGGGCACCGAACCGCGCGCCACATAGATAAAGTTATCGCGGCTCAGCGCGCCCGCCACAAAGATGCCTTTCACAGGAGTCTCCCCTGTGACGCGGTCGTGGACGGGTTTGCCCTCGCTATCGATCGGCACTCCCAGCGGTTCCAACAGGCGCACATCGGGCAGAAGCCCTATCTGGATTAGCACGAAATCGACGGGGAGGCTCCACTCCTCGCCCATCATGCGGAACTGGACACAGTGGGGTTCAATACTGAGGATTTCCACGCCTACGTAGGGATGAACGCGCTCCTCTTCCACGCGCAATTGCAGTTCGCGCAGGACGAACGGGCGGAACCGACACTCCTCCAGCGTATCGGGTTCGACTGCAAGGTAGACCTTCGCGTCGGCATCAGCGAGCCGAATTGCCGACTCGCCTGCCGAGTTGCCACTGCCAATTACCAAGACACGCTTGCGCCAATAGCGGATAGGGTCTTCCAAACGAAGCGACACATGGGGCAGGTCGGTGCCCGGCACCTCTAATCGGCGGGGTCTACCCCAAATACCTGTGCAGAACAGCACATGACGCGCTCGGTGAGGTGGAAGGGGCGTGCCGTGAATGGCGCAGGTGGTCTGCACCTCATACCCCTCCTTGAGGGGCACGATGCGCTCCACACGCTCGTAAGTATGGATAGGTAAGTCTTCAGCGGAGGCGACTTTGCGATAGTAGTTCAGCGCCATCTCGCGCGTCGGTTTCTCGTCGTGGGGTGTCGGGAAAGGGTAGCCCCCAATCGCTAAATCGTCTGCAGGCGAGAAGAAGCGCATGCCCGGCGGATACTCCAACAGCGATTGGCATAGCGTGCCCGCCTCCACAATCGTGAACTTCAGCCCAGCACGCTTGGCTTCGATCCCGCTGGCAATCCCCGCTGGACCCGCACCCACAATCAGCAAGTCGTCCATCCCACTTAAAGAGTACCCCAGAAGTGGGGTATAATAGACTAATAGCGTAATCACACAGGAGGTTTATCCAAATTGGAGCGGGTTTCTATCTTTGTTGACGGCGCGAATATGTACTACGCGCAGAAGCGGTTAGGCTGGTTCATCGACTACCGTAAACTGTTGTGCTATTTTCGGACGACCCTCGGAATGAAGGTGGCAGACGCCTACTATTACACTGCGGTCGACCCCAATGCGAAGGGGCGCGACGCAACCTTTCACGACTACTTGCTCCATTCGGGCTATGTGTTGCGCACACGCCCCATCAAGGGCTGTTGTGGCTCGCGGGAAGAGGTTGTACCTTGGGAACGGCTCGAACTGGCGGTCGATATCGCCATCGATGCGCTCCTGTCGCTGGAGCATTACGATGTGTGCGCTATCCTGAGCGGGGATGGCAACTTCGAGCGGCTGGTGGAAGTATTGCGGGCGAAGGGCAAGCGCGTGATGGTGATTGCCCACCCCGAAATGACGGCGCGGGAACTGCGTGTGAGCGTGGGACCCCATTTCTACGACCTGCGCGACTTGGAGTCCTATATCGCACGCTCGGACCGCGCGCCCGACCCCTGTCCCGAAAAGACACCTGCGATGAGCATTGAGCATCACGATGAGTGAGGCGACTGCTCCCTTCAAAGCGGGCTTTGTGGCGGTGGTGGGCAAGCCGAATGTCGGCAAAAGCACGCTGATTAACCACTTCGTCGGGCGTAAGGTGAGCATCGTTTCGCCACGCCCCCAAACCACCCGAAGGCGAATCTTGGGCGTAGCGCACTACCCCGACGCTCAGATTGTGTTCGTCGATACGCCCGGTATCCATAAGCCAAAATATAAGTTAGGCGAGCGAATGGTCGAAAGCGCAGTCGGTGCGTTAGGCGATGCCGACCTCGTGCTGTTCGTGGTCGACGCGAGCCGACCGCCCAACAACGAAGACCGCATGATTGCCCAAATCCTAAGCGAAGAGACCAAAGCACCGATTATTTTGGTGCTAAACAAGATGGACAAACTCCCGCCCGAAAAGGTCAAGCCCCACACCGAAGCGTATTGGGAACTCGTGCCCAATTATGCCGAGTGGATGATGACCAACGCGGTCAAGGGGCACAACTGCGACAAACTGCTGGAGATAATTTTGAAATATCTGCCCGAAAATCCACCCTTCTTCCCGCCAGACCAGCTGACCGACCAGCCCGAACGACTCTTCGCAGCGGAGATTATCCGCGAGAAGGTGCTCCTGAAGACCCGCCAAGAGGTTCCACACGGAGTGGGGATTGCGATTGAACGGTGGGAGGAGCGACCGAACGGCGTGCTTTACATCGCTGCGACCATCTATGTCGAGCGCGAGACGCACAAAGGCATCATCATCGGCGAGAAGGGCGCAATGCTCAAAAAGATTGGACAGTTAGCGCGCGAGGAGCTGGAGTTGTGGCTCGGGCGCAAAATCTTTCTGGAGTTGTGGGTGAAGGTGCGCGAGAACTGGCGCAACAACCCCTCCTTCTTCCAGCAGATAGAGAGTTAGCGTATCGCTATGAGATCTCCAGTAGCCGACGCCCGTCCTCACTGCCCAGCAGGATTTCGCACGCGCGTTCGGGGTGGGGCATCATTCCCAGCACATTGAACCGCTCGTTCGCCACGCCAGCGATGTGGTCTACCGAGCCGTTCGGGTTCCACGCCTCGCCCAGCTCGTCCGAGGGGCTACAGTACCGAAAGATGACCTGACGGTTCGCCTTCAGCCGTTCCAGTGTCGCCTCGTCGCACACATAGCGTCCGTCGCCGTGCGCGATGGGGATGGTCAGCACCTCGCCCTCACGGTAGCGTCGTGTGAAGGGCGTTTCGGCGTTCTCCACACGGATATGCACGGGCTTGCAGATGAACTTCAGCCCGACATTTCGGGTGAGAGCGCCGGGCAACAGCCCCGCCTCACACAGAATTTGGAAGCCGTTGCACACGCCCAGCACCAGCCCACCCCAATCGGCGTAGTCGCGCACTGCGTCCATGATGGGGGCAAAGCGCGCAATCGCACCCGGACGCAGATAGTCGCCATAGGAGAACCCGCCCGGCACCACAATCAGCCCATAGTTGCGGAGGTCTTGGCGGTCAGCGTGCCAAAGATAGTCCACCTCGTAGCCCAGCACATCCTTCAGCGCGTGGAAGGCGTCGCGGTCGCAGTTCGAACCCGGAAACACAATCACACCGGCTCTCACTCGTTCACCACCTCGTAGTGATACTGTTCGATGACGGGGTTCGCCAACAGTTTTTGGCACATCGCCTCCACCTGCTCGTGGGGGTCGCCATTCGGACTAAGTTCCACCTCGAGATATTTGCCGACATGCACACCCTGCACCTGCTCGAAACCTAACTGCTGAAGCGCTTGCTGAAGCACCCGCCCCTGAGCATCCAACAGCCCAGGCTTCAGCGTAATCGTAATCTTCGCCTTTGGCATAGATAGATTTTACCTGTCGCTTGCATGCAACGATTCGGGTACAATTTTGTGCGATGGATGAGTGGGGAAAACGGCTCCCCGATGCCGTGAGGGAAGCCGTTACACAAAGGACGAATAACTCGGCAATCGAGTTCGGATTCGGCTCCGACCTGTTGCCAGAGGGTCGCTTCGGGGAAAGCTGGCTCGTTCTGGCAGACCAGACGCTTCTCACTCTCACGGTCGACCGCACCCCGCCCGAAACCAGCACCAGCGCACGCCTGCCGTGGCTGAGGCGCCACTCGAACGGCAACGGCTCTGCCCACACCCACAAACCGCGTGTCGATATCGTGCGCGTCGTGCCCCTCAGCGAGGTGGACAGTTTCCGAGTTCAGCAACTGGTGGGCGCATCGGCATTAGAGGCGGTGCTGAAGGACGGGCGCGTGGTCGAACTCCTGCGCTACAGCAGTGGCTTAGCCTCGCTGTTTGGGCAGGTCAAACTGCGCCTCGACGCCCTGCTCAAAGGTGAAGAGCCACCCCCTATCGAAAGCAAGCAGCAGGTCTGCGAGCGGTGTGGGCGTCCCATTCCCGAAGACTCGATCTCCTGCCCCGCGTGTCGCTCACAGAAGCAGGTGCTGGTGCGCCTCTTGTACATGGTGCGCCCCTACTGGCGGTACATGGTGCTTGGTTCGGTGCTGGCGATGCTCAGCGCGATGGTCGAGCTCGCCCCGCCCTACTTGACCAAGGTCTTGATCGACGAGGTGTTAGTGCCTCGCACGAATGCGCACCTGTTCGTCTGGCTTCTATTAGCACTTGTGGGCATACGGCTCGCAGGCACGGGAATCAATATCGCTCGCGGTCGTATGAACGCGTGGCTTGGAAGCCAAATCTCGTTCGAACTGCGCTCCAAACTCTACCAGCACTTGCAGTGGCTTTCGCTGAGCTACTTCGACCGCCGTCAGACAGGCTCGATTATGAGCCGAGTGACACGCGACACCGATGCGCTCTACGACTTCTTGGTCAACAGCGCGCCCACCATCACGCTCAACCTACTGATGATTCTCGGTATCGGCACGGTGATGATGTTGATGGACTGGAAGCTGAGCCTGCTGGTGCTGGTTCCTGCGCCGTTTATTGTTTGGCTGGCGCGCTACGCGTGGCGTCGAGTGATTCGGGTCTGGCGTCGGCACTGGCATCGGTGGTCGCGCCTGAGCGCACATCTCGGCGGAACCCTGAGCGGAGTGCGCGAGGTGAAGGCGTTCACCCAAGAACAGCGCGAAATCCAAACCTTCGACAAGCGCAACTTCGAGATTGCCGAGACAGGCATGGTCGCAGGCAAAATCAACGCCAGTGTGTTCCCGCTCATCTCGTTCTTGGTGATGTCTAGTTCGTTCGTGATTTGGTATGTCGGTGGACGGGGCGTGCTGGAAGGCACTTTCGAACTCGGCAAGCTGGTGGCGTTCCTCTCCTATATCGGAATGCTCTATGGACCGCTGAGCATCATCACCAACATTATGGACTGGGCGTCGCGCACGGTGACCGCCGCCGAGCGCGTGTTCGAGGTGCTGGACACCGAACCCGAAGTACAAGACAAGCCCGATGCGAAACCGCTCACCGAAGTCAAGGGCGAAATCGTGCTGGAGAATGTCTCGTTCGGCTATGAGAAGCACCACCTCGTGCTTCACGATGTGAACCTGCATATCAAGCCTGGCGAGATGATTGGCTTGGTCGGTCCGTCGGGTTCGGGCAAGACCACGCTGATTAATCTCATCTGCCGATTCTATGACCCAACGCGTGGGCACATTCTGCTGGATGGGGTGGATTTGCGCGACATTCGGATGCAAGACCTGCGCCAACACATCAGCGTCGTGTTGCAGGATACCTTCCTGTTTCCGGGCACCATTCGCGACAACATCGCTTATGCACGCCCCGACGCCACTCAGGAGGAGATTATCGCCGCAGCAAAAGCAGCGAACGCCCACGATTTTATTATGCGCTTCCCTGACGGCTACGATAGCTGGGTGGGCGAGCGCGGGCATCGGCTTTCGGGGGGCGAGCGCCAGCGCATCGCGATTGCCCGCGCTCTCTTGAGGAACCCCCAGATTCTCATTCTGGACGAGGCGACCGCCTCGGTCGATACCGAGACCGAACGGCTCATTCAAGAGGCACTGGAACGGCTCGTGCAGAACCGCACCACGATTGCGATTGCCCACCGCCTCTCAACCCTGCGCAACGCCGACCGTATCGTGGTCTTGGAGCGTGGGCGTGTGGTGGAGGTCGGCACGCACGACGAGCTGATGGAGCGCGAGGGCACCTATCACCGCCTCGTCACGATGCAGATGGAACTCAGCAAATCGCGCCTGTTCGTGGGGTGAAGCAGAGAGCCACCCTGCAGGAAACTTTTCGACAGGAGCGAACTCTAAACCTGTTATGAGACTGAAACTCACCGCATGGCTTCTGTTGGTGGTGCTGAGCCTCGCCAGCGCACAACAAGGCTCATCTGCGACCATCAACCTCAATCTGGAAGACGGAGCCAAGATCGAGGGCACGGTCAAAGTGGTCGTACGCGTGCAGACCGAACGCTTGGTTCAGCGCGTCGAATTCTTTGTGGACGGTACTCTGCGCGAGGTGGATGATAGCACCCCCTACGAGTTTGAGTGGGACACCATCGAGGACACCGAAGGCGAACGCACCCTACGCGTGGTCGCCAATCTGGAGGGAGGGCAATCCGTAACGAAAGAGATCAAGGTCGTGGTGGATAACGGGGTCGACAAAGGCAGTGCCCACCACTTCCTGCAGGCGCGTGAAGCGTTCATCGAGGGCAAGTTCGAGGATACCGTGCGCTCCGCCCGAATCGCCATCAAAGCCGATTCGGGCAATCGCGAGGCGCGCGTTCTGCTCATCCAAGCCTACCTCAGGCTCGGACGCCTTCAGGAAGCCGACGCCGCCGTGGACGAGCTGGTGCGCCTGTTCCCTGACCGAATCGAGACCCAAGAGTTTCGGGTCGCAACAAACCTGCGCCGTGCCCGCGTGGCGCGCAACGACCGCGAACGGGTGCGCAACGCCATCGACGCCCAACACAAAATCAACCAGATGCGCCTCAAAGCGGTGGAAGATAGCAACGACCCCGACGCCATTGTTCAGCGCGCGATGCTCCGAATTCGGGAGGGCAACTCAACCGCCGCGATTAATGACCTGCTTGCGCTCTCACAGCGTGACGAGCGCAATGTGCGTTATCTGAACCTGTTGGCGTATGCCTATCTCAAGGCAGGACGCGCCCGCGATGTGATTGTGATTACCAACTCTGCCATCCGCCGACAGGTGGCAGACGACTACACCTATGCGATTCGCGGGCTGACCGCAGGACTGCTCCTGAACGACGAGCGTGAGCAACAGAGGGCTTTCGAGGAAGCCGAGAAGATTGACAAGAATTCCAAGTGGCTCCTCAACGCACGCACAAACTTGGCGATGAGCGAACTGCGCTCCAGCACCGTCGCTCGGCTCACTGCTCAAGCGCAAGGGCTGAGCGATAACACGCCCGAAACTGCTTTCGCACGCTACTGGGCGTTGGTGCTGAACCGTGAACTGGACCGTTCCAAAGACGCCTTCTGGCGCGCGGTGGAACTCGACCCGTTGAACGCGCCCGCCTACACCCTGCGTGGATTGCTGAACCTCTCGGACGGGCTGAAACCGGGTGAGGACGACCTCATCTCGGTCGGGCGCGAGTGGCTCGAACTGGCTTTGGAAGCCGACCCGAACTATGCGCAGGCGCAGATGGGCATCGCCCTCAGCTATGCGTTCGAAATCTATGTCGCCAAGCGCGATGGCATACGAGTCGAGCCTGAGCTGGCACAGAAGGCTGAGGAGGCACTCAACAAGGCACTTGCGATGGCGCGCGATACCGCTTGGGCACAGTTCTGCGCATCCTATGTCTACGAGGAGTTGGGCAAAGGGCGCGAGGCAATTCAGGCAATCCAGCGCGCCGCGCAGATCGACTCTCGGCGCATTACAAGTGTGTCGCCCCCTGACCCGTTGCGTCTGTTGGAGCGCGTCCCGGCGCTGATGTTCGTGCCGATGTTGCCCCCGCCGATGTGAACACCGCCGAGGTTCTGGTCTTCACGGGTGGCGAGCTGGAGTACCGCACGCTCACCTACTTCATACCTGACGCACTGAGCGAGCAGGTGCAGGTGGGTGCGGGTGTGGTGGTGCCGTTGCTGTCGCGCCAAGCGTTGGGCGTGGTGCTGAGTCGGGATTCGCTCCCCACGCCCGATGAGACGCTCAAGCCCATCCTCGCCGTACTCAATCAGCCTCTGCTGAGTGGAGTTTTGCTCAGCCTCACCGAGTGGCTCACTCGAACCCAGCTCTGTTCCCCAGCGGAAGCGGTGCAGACCGTGTTGCCCTCCACTGTGCGCTATCATCTGCAATCGGTCTTTGTGTTGCGTGAACCCTTGCCAACTCTACGCTCGCGAAACGCCCAGATTGTCGCCGAGACGCTCAGGGCGATGGGCGGGCGGGCAACGCTGGAAATGCTTCAAAAGCGATTAGCGTCGGCAATCTTGCGTCCGGGGCTAAACTACCTTCGACAACAGCAGTTCGTGGAAACCTTCTACGAGTTGGCGCCCCCGCCTGTGCTGGAACGGGGCACGGTCTGGGTGGAGGTGATTGCCGATTCGGAAGCGTTAGAAGCATTTTTCACAACTCACGCGCAACGCGCCACTGCACAGAGTGCTTTGCTAACCCAGCTCCTGCTCCATCCCGAAGGACGCCGACCTGAGCGCGAACTCCTGGATGAGACAGGCGTGAGTGTTCAGGCGCTGAGGGCACTGGAGGCACGGGGGCTGGTGAGGCGGGTGAGGATTATGGGGAGTGGGATTTTTGAGGGCAGTGGGCAGTGGGCAGGGGGCAGTGGAGAAAATGCCCTCACCCACCCCAGCCCTCCCTCTCCCGAGGCTTCGGGAGAGGGAGGGAGCCACACTCCCCTCTCCCACAGCGTGGGAGAGGGGCAGGGGGTGAGGGCTAATACTCCCCTCTCCCACAGCGTGGGAGAGGGGCAGGGGGTGAGGGCTGAGACTCCCCTCTCCCACAGCGTGGGAGAGGGGCAGGGGGTGAGGGTCAACCTCACTCCCGCCCAAGCCGAAGCCGTTCAAACCCTGCGCGATGCGATACAAAAGGGAGGGTATCAACCGTTTCTTCTGTATGGCGTGACGGGGAGCGGTAAAACAGAGGTCTACCTGCGTGCCAGCGCAGAAGCGTTGCGCGCAGGGCGCACCGTGCTGTTCCTTGTGCCCGAAATTGCGCTCACCGCCCAACTGAGCCAACGCTTTCGTGAGCGGTTCGGCGAGAGTGTCGCCGTGCTTCATAGCCAACTCAAACCCTCGGAGCGGTATGCACAGTGGCTTCGCATCTATCGGGGTCAAGCACCAATCGTGGTGGGTGCGCGCTCGGCACTGTTCGCACCGCTCCAAAATGTCGGACTCATCATCGTGGATGAAGAGCATGAGCCTTCCTATAAGCAGAATCACTCCCCTGCCTATCACGCCCGACGCTTGGCAGAGATGCGTGCCCGCGAGGAAAGGGCTACTCTCTTGCTCGGTTCGGCAACTCCCGCTATCGAGACCTTTCACCGCGCCCAGCAGGGGGAACTAACTCTACTAAACCTACCTGAACGCATCGGCGGTCTACCCCTGCCCTCCATCGAGCTCATCGACCTGCGTGGGGGGCGATTTCAGGTCATCACACCACCTTTGCTGGAAGCGATACGGGAGACGGTGCGTTCAGGGCGTCAAGTGATGCTCTTTCTCAATCGGCGCGGGTTCTCGCCTATCTTGCTTTGCCGAGAGTGTGGGCATGTGCCGATGTGCCCGAACTGCTCGGTTGCGCTTACCTATCACAAGGGCGCGCAGAACACCTTGCGTTGCCACCACTGCGGTCATCAGGAGGGCGCGCCCCGACAGTGCCCCTCGTGTCAAGGATTGAGTCTCCTACCTTTTGGGATAGGCACACAGCGTGTGGAGGCGACCCTGCGTGAGAAAGCAAGCGACCTGCGCATCGCTCGGCTCGACCGCGACACCGTGAGCGGGCGCGAGGGCTACCTGAAAATCCTGCAGGGCTTTCGAGCGGGCGAACTGGATGTGCTTATCGGAACGCAGATGATTGCGCGCGGGTTGGACTTCCCCCGTGTGGGGCTGGTGGGCGTGATTAGCGCAGACACAGGACTGCACCTGCCCGACTTTCGCGCAGGCGAGCGCACCTTCCATCTGCTCATGCAAGTGGCGGGGCGCGCAGGTCGCCACGGACAGCCTGGACGCGCCCTCGTGCAGACCTATAATCCCCAACACCCTGCAATTGCGCACGCCCAGCGAAACGACTACCTCGGTTTCTATCAACAGGAGTTGGCTGTGCGCGAAATGTTGCTCTATCCACCCTTCTGCCGACTGGTGAACTTGGTTGCTCAACACACAAACCCAACAGAAGCGGAAGGGATATTGAACCTGCTCAGCCAACGCCTTTCCGAGCAGGTGGGCACGACGCTCCTTCAGATACTCGGCCCCACAACAGCACCCTTAGAGCGTGTGGCGGGCAACTATCGGTATCATATGCTCCTCAAGTTCGCACCTTTTGTAGAGCCTGCAGAGTCTTTGAACGCAGTGCTGAACGAACTCACTCCCCGACAACGAGCCATGCTCACAGTCGATATTGACCCTATCCAGTTGCTTTAGAGTGCTAACTAAAGTGGCTTGGGCATCTTGCCCAAATGTGGAGAGTGGGGAGTAGGGAATGGCTGACAGGGGTACAGTCTTCCAGTTCACTTTCGGGGTGAACGCCAATTTTCTCCTGCGATTTCAGCCCTCACCCCCGACCCCTCCCAGTGCTTACTGCACGACAGTTTTCCGAACTTGTGCCTAAGGTTGGCTTCCATTTAGAAGGGCAGACACGGGGGTCTGCCCCTACGGGTAAGGCGGTTGTGTAGGGGCGCACCCCCGTGTGCGCCCATTCTCTATTCTCCCTCAAAAAAGTGTCGTGCAGTAAGTCTCCCAGTGGGAGAGGGGAGTCTGGCTCCCTGCCACGCCCTGCTCCTTCCCTCTCCTTGTGGGAGAGGGAGGGCTGGGGAGGGTGAGGGCTGATCGGGCTGAGGGATGACGGTTTTCGCTCGGAAAAATGCGTAAGGGCGTTTGAAGTTGAACTCAAAACGTGTACCCCTGTCAGACTCCCCATTCCCCACTCCCAAGCCTTTCAGTAGATAACTCAAGATAGCTCCGATGTAATCCATCCAATTTGTGAATTCGTCGGAATTTTGCCTCTGACCCCTGAGGGTGTTCGAAAAATCCCCTGACCCACATCACCCACACAAAAAGGCTCCCGCTCTTCAGCAAGCCCCACACCTCCACGCCCCCAACCCGCAACAACCCCACCCTGTTCCACAACACCCACATCCCTCACATCCGCAACGCCGCTCCCCACCACGAACGCGCCTCAACATAACTCCCATACGCTCCTTTCACACTCCCAAACACCTGCTCTATCCGATAACGACCCCGCAACACCTCGGGATACGCCTCCCCGCGCGCACGCGCCCGCAACCGCGACGACGAACGCACACGGTGCCACAGCCCCTCCCGTACCCGTGCCACAGGACACCACCCTAACCGCTCCGCCAACACCAACACCTGCGCCCAATGTCCATACAACCCATCCCCCACGACCAGCGTGCCCGAAGGCAGTCCCCCCAACCCATACCGCTCCAGCCAGTCCCGCCACAACACCCCCTCATCCGCATACGGCTTGCCTAATGCCCCCCCACCACCCAGCAATACCCGCCCTGCCAATAACTCACCACCACCGCTTTCACATGCGACCGCAACCGCCGTATCTCGGCGCCCCGTCGGAACGGCGCATCAAACGGCGTGGCGTACCCAATCCCTGTGCCATCCACCCTCGCATAGGGGGTTTCGGTGGTGGGCGTTTCTAAAGCGATCCCCATCGGAGCCAGCCACGCTTGCAGGTGATTGAGGCGGTCTTGCGCCCGAAGAATGAGTTGTTGGAAGCGGTAGACGAGCGTGCCAAGTGCAGGCAGAGGCAGGTCGGGAAAGGCGAGCGGGGCGTAGCAAAAGAGCAGGTCGCGGTAGGAGGCTTGGAAGCGGGTTTGGATGAGGGCGAGGGTGAGGATGAGTTGATTGGGTATTGTCGGGGTTGTCCGCGTGTTTGGGGGCTGGGGTAGAGTTGGCAGAAGGTGCGGACGGCTTGGGCGATCTGTTGTGGGGAGAGAGTTTTCAGGGTTGTCTTTGGGAGGCGTCGTTTTGGTTTCACGGGTCAGAGTATACTTGCTCGCCCCCCATTTTTCGAACACCCTCATCTGTCGCTGATTGTAATTAGTCAGTCTGTGACTGCCGTAGACGATGTTGCTGAGACTGACGAAAACGCACCAATCGATATTCCCGTTTTGACTAACGACCGAAATCCTGCTGGTGAGTCTGTCTCGATTATTGCATGGTCGCCTGGTCAACACGGCTCTGTTTCGCTGAACGATGATAATACACTTCGGTACATGCCCAATCCTGGTTATCGTGGAATCGATCGGTTCAGCTACACCATTACAGGAGCCGATGGAACGCCTTCGACGGCTTCGGTGACTGTCTATATTGGATATGTAAACCTCAGAGCGATCCTCGTGATGCCTGACTACAGAGGCGATGTGACGGAACTCCCTGTACAGGTACAGGTCGGAAACCGTTTGTCAGTCCTTTACCCCACTCGTCAAGGGAACCAAACGGTACTCACGATACGCGTGCCTGCGTATGGTGTTCAAGTTGTCCGCGTCAAGCCTCAATATCATCTCCAGCAGACCGTCTCATTCCAGATGAACGATGAAGACCTCCAATTCCGATTTAGTGGACCTTCAGGTGGTGGCATGGTCAGTGGGGACGCCAGTGGAGACAACCGTATCGATGACCAAGATTTGCTGATGGTTCTGTTTGCATTTGGTGAACAAGGTCAGAACATTCCTGCGGATGTTGATGGTAGTGGCTCTGTAGATGATGCCGATCTACTCATTATCCTATTCAATTTCGGACTCTTGGGTGACCCATAAGGAATAGAAGGCGCACTTGGCAGGGGAATATTACGCAATCAAGGCTAAATTCGCCCAATTTCGCCCCCAACCCCCTAAAGATTTACAGCCTCTCTGCCGATAATGGAATTAAGCGAAGAAGAGCGGTGTTAGCCCTTGACATTTCGCAAAGAAAAGGGGTATAATACCATACGAGAGAGAGTATTGAAGTACCCCTTCTTCTACAGGCGAGGTTGCCAGCATCGACACATCTTCTTCCACTGGCTTGGGTGAGGGTTATCCCTACCCGAAAATCACAGCGGATTTGCCTCAGGCTTTCGGGCACAGTAGCCCATGACTGGCTGGCTCTTTGAGCCAACAATCAACTGCCGTCGCCTTAGAGGATACGGCAACCGTACCGAAACCTAAGGGAGGTGATTTGATTGGTACGACTGAACTCATCAGGTGAGAGGGTAGTATCGCAGGTTGCGTTTGTCAGCACCTATCCACCCACGGAGTGTGGATTGGCAACCTTCTGCCAAGATGTGCTCAACGCGGTGGAACTTCACAACTGGAAAGGGTTGGTGGTCTCAGCAGACCACGACGAACGCTTCGAGCATCCCGACCTGCGCGTCATCTACCAGATTCGGCGCAACCATCTGGAGGACTATGAAGAGGCTGCGGAACTGCTCAACGACTCGGCGGTGCGCGTTGTGAGCCTCCAACACGAGTACGGCATCTTCGGGGGCGAGATGGGCAGTTTTGTGCTCCCCTTCCTGAACCGATTGAAGGTGCCGGTGGTGACCACTCTGCATACCGTAGTGCCCAAACCCACCGACATTATGCGCGAGATTCTGCAAGAGGTCGTGAGGAAGTCGGACGCGGTGGTGGTGATGGCAAGCACAGCAGTCCAACTGCTACGCCAAGTGTATAAAGTGCCGACCGACCATGTGTATGTAATCCCGCACGGCGCGCCCGAACCGCTTCCCATCAGCCATGAGGAAGCGAAAAAGCGCATCGGAATGAGCGGACGCACGGTAATCAGTACCTTCGGACTGGTCAGCCGCGGCAAGGGTATCGAGGATGTGATTCGCGCCTTGCCCGCAGTGGTGGAACAGTTCCCGAATGTGGTCTACTTAGTATTGGGCGAGACTCACCCCAAAGTGCGCGCACAGGAAGGTGAGCAGTATCGCGAGATGTTGATGGCGGAGGTCGAACGGCTCGGTCTGCAGAACCATGTGCAGTTCGTGAACCGCTATCTGACGCTGGACGATATTCGGCTCTATCTGAGGGCGACCGACCTCTACATCACGCCCTACCTAAACCCCGACCAGATTACGAGTGGCACGCTGGCGTATGCGATTGCAGCGGGCTGTGTGGTACTCTCGACACCCTATCTCTATGCAAGTGAGGTGCTGGCGGACGGCGGTGGGTTGCTGGTGGAGTTCCGCAATCCCGACTCGATTGCCGATGCGATTTTGCAACTGCTGTCGGACCCTCTGCTGATGCGCTTCCACCGAGCGGTCGCCCAGCGCAAGGCGCAAGGGCTAAGCTGGTATCGCGTGGGACAGGGCTATGCGCAGCTGTTTGACCGAGTTGGGCGCCCGCTTCCCTACACGCGTGGTGTAGTGCGCCCCGCTATCGCCAGCTACTACGAGAGCCAACGCGCAGGCTAAGACTTCAATCTGACGGAAAGGCGTTCTTTGGGAGGGGGTTCTCAAGCCCCCTCTATTTTGTTGAAGACCTTTTACAGCTCCCCCTTCGATGTGCCGTTCTCTTCCTGCTCCAACAACTGTCTGGCTCTGAATCGCAGCTCAATCTCGTCTATCAAGTTCCAGCCTGCGCGAATCCAGTAGCGGTCTTCATAGGGAAGGGCGTACAGAGGAATACGCTCTGGCTCGCCTGTTTGCTGGGTTTTCTCTTCCTCATTCTCGTCGTCATCTTTGAGATAGGTTTCTACATCACTTAGCGCATACGCACGCACACAGCGTTTCATCAAATCGACGATAATCACAGGGCGTTCAGGACTGGGTTCGTAGCCTTGCTCCAACTGCACCAATCCCTCGGCAATCCACTGTTTCAGCGCGATTAAGGAAATCATCGTTAGCACCGCTGTACCTGTTCCCACTCCTAGATTCACTATTTCGTTTTTGGAAGTCTCGACGAACCAAGCTGAGTAGATGAACCGCTGAACCTGATTTCTCCCATACTTCAATAGAATATTCACTTCGTGGACTGGCTCCAACAGAATATGAGAAAGCCAGTGAAAGCAACCCACACCGAAAAGCAGGAATATGTTCAGCAGAAAGCGTACCATGGGAAATTGGGTTGTGAACAGGTGATGAGCAGGTGGCAGAGGTATGCCTATCTCCTGAGCTGAGAGCTGAAACAAGTAGGTTGTCTTACCCATCTTTCGTATTAGTACGAGCTGCTTCTGTCCGAGTACAAGCAGGCACATCCGCGATGCCTGCCATAACTTCACCATGCGAAGTGTCGCAGCAATAGTATAGTAGAGTAGCAGAATATCCAATCCCACTAATAACCAATCGGATAGCTCGAGGGGATTTTGGGGGACATTCAATCCCCCGCGCACGCGAAAATATTGGACAGCGCCCCAAAGCGTTGAGACAAGAAGCACTAAGTTGTACCAAAGTCGCCCTTTGCTCAGCGGCCCGACTCGGAGGGTCACATCGGCATAGGGTTCCTGTTTACACGCAGGACATCGGGGGCAAAGCGGGTCGCACGCCTTGCCACAGTGAACGCACCCTATTTGCGGGAGGGCGTAGCCGTTCATAGACCCCTACCGACTGCCACGCTTGACCAGTGGAATGCCCTGCTCGCACAGGGGACACGCCTCGGGCGCATAACTCTCTGCAGGGATACGAAGCGCCGAGTAGAGTGGAACACCGAAATCGGGTGTTGGCTCGGAGCGGTCAATCAGCACGCCTACTGCACAGACCTTCACTTGGAGCCGTTCCAGCAACTCCAACACCTCACGAATCGAAGTGCCTGTGGTCAGCACATCGTCCACCACTAAGATCGAGCCGTTCGGGGGCAGTTCGCTTCCGCGTCGAAAAGCGCGCGCTTCGCCCTCACGCTCGGCATAGAACGCAGGCACACCGAGTTGGCGGGCGCACTCGTACGCCACAATCACCCCGCCCAGCGTCGGTCCGACCACCGCTTCGATGCGATACTCACGCAACGGTTCCAAGAGCTGCGCCACCATCGGCATCAGGCGGTCAGGACGCTCCAGCAGGCGGAACTTCTCGAAATAGAGCGCGCTGTGCCTGCCCGAAGTGAGCAGGAAGTGCCCCTGAAGCACCGCACCAATCTCCTCTAAGGCTTGCAAGGTCATCATTCGTCGAAACTGTTTTCAGGTGTGGGAAATTCTCGGTTGCGCACTTCACTGGCATATTCGCTCAGGGCGTTTTGGATGACCTCGCGCAGGTTCGCATAACGCTTGGTGTGCTTGAACAGTTGCGCGTTCAGCCCCAGAATATCGTGCCACACCTGGATTTCGCCATCGCAGTGAACCCCTGCGCCAATCCCGATGGTCGGAATCTCCAAATCGGCAGTGATGCGCTGGGCGAGCGAAGCGGGAATGACCTCCAACACCACCGAGAACGCCCCTGCCGACTGCACAGCGCACGCCGATTGAAGGAGCGCCTCTGCCTGCTCACCGCGCCCCTGCACCCGATAGCCTCCGAACTGATGAATCGATTGGGGCGTGAGACCGAGATGCGCCATCACGGGGATACCGATTGCCACCATCGCACGAATCGCTTCCAGCACGGGTTCGGTTGCGCCCTCCACCTTCACTGCCTCTGCGCCCGCTTGCATCAAACGCCCTGCATTCGCCACCGACTCGGCGACCGAGACGCCATAGCTTAGGAACGGCATATCCGCCACGAGCAGGGCGCGCCTTAGCCCCCGACGAACGGCGCGCAAGTGGTGTTCGATCTCTTCCAGACGAACGGGCAGGGTCGTTTCGTAGCCCAGCACGGTATTGCCGACCGAATCGCCCACCAGCACCACATCCACGCCCGCCAAGTCCGCAAGTTGAGCGGAGGGATAGTCGTAGGCAGTAATCGCCACAATCCGCTCTCCGCGCAATTTCATCTGCCTCAGTGTGCGCGTGGTGACTTTATCTGGCATAGGCAGGATTCTACCTTCTGGAATGGCGTGCGAGAAGCGATTCGTAGAGCGATTCGTACTTGCGCACAGTTTGATGGATATCGAACTCGGTCTTGGCGCGTTGTTGAGCGGAGTGCCCCATCTGAGCGCGTAGGGTGGGGTCTGCCACGATTCGCTGGAGTGCGTCGGCAAGCCCCGCCTCATCTTCAGAAGGCACAAGTAGCCCATCGATGTCGTGCCGAACCAGTTCGGGCACACCGCCGACTGCAGTGGCGATGATGGGCAGACCGCTCGCCATCGCCTCCATCACCGCCATCGGGTTGCCCTCCCAGCGCGATGCCATCACGAACGCATCGCTTGCGTTCAAAATTTCGGGAATATCGGGGCGCACGCCCAGAAAGTGAACCCGCTCTTGAATGCCGAGTTGTCGGGCAAGGTGTCGGGTCGCTTCCTCCAGCTCGCCCCCGCCCACCAACAAGAGCCGTGCAAGGGAGGCTTGAAGCCGTGCGAACGCCCTGAGAAGCAAGGAATGGTTCTTCTGCTCTCGAAAGCCCGCCACACACACCAGAAGCACCTCGTCTGAGCCAAAGCCGTGCTGTTGACGCCACTCGGCTCGGCGAGGCGGGTCAGGACGGAACGCCTCCACAGGGATCCCGTTCGGGATAAGCGGAATATCGCCCTGCCCGAACAGACGCTCGGCGGTCTGGTGAACCTCGTGTGCAATTGCCACCAGCTGAACCCCACCCAGCCGATAGCGGAAGGCGAGCGTCTGCAAGAGCCTGCCTGAACGCCTGTGATGGAGCGTCTTCTCGGCGATATTGTGTAGGGTATAGACGCGCGCAGGGATGCGATGCAGAATCATCATCGGGAGCGTGTAGTTCAGGTCGCCCAAATGGGAGTGGATTACGCTGGGGCGGTAGTGGCGTATCAGGTGGCTCAGGCGCTGATAGACTTTCGGGTCATAGGGGCGTTGCTTGCCCAGCGAGTGCAACGGAATGCCCGCCTGCTGAATCTCCTGCTCGTAATGGCTCCCTACGAACGGGTCTACCACCACACACACGGGCTGGAACCGCTCTCGGTTCAGGTGAAGCGCCAAGTGGGTGACCAGTCGCTCGGCTCCACCAGGCGCCAGCGAGTCGATGACCAGAAAAACCGTGTGGCAGTGCGTACTCATCTATTGGGAAGTATACCGAGCCGTTAGGGGGTGCGTCGCCACCGAGTGCCAAGCACTTGCAATCCCCTCACAAAGAACAGCACGACGAACGGCATCACAGGGAGCAAGGGGCGACTGCCCCCTGCATAGAGCCAGATAGTGAGCCATGTCCAGCCCCAGAGTAGGGCGACCAAGCCCCACTCGCGCCAGTGCGCTCGAAATCCCCACAGGAAGCCGATGTGCGCCACAAGTAGAAAGAGCCAATACAACCCATCCGCCACGCGCAAGGCACTCACTAATTGGCGATTGCCTGCCTCTTGCAACCCGAACGCCGAGAGGCTCAGCCGAGTCTTTTTCCAAAGCAGGGCAAGGAAGTCGGTGGGGTTTTGGCGTATCCAGTCTATTGCCAATCGGAACGCTTTGCGGTCGCGCACGACAGGGTCGGGGTCTACGATGTAGTCCATCACGCGCACTTCCTGCCCGTCCACCACCATTCGCAGTTCCAGAAAGTCGGCGCGGAACCCCCCATCCGCTTCGGGATTATTCGCCCACAGGAAGGTGTAGCCCCCCAGCCCAATCGGAATAAAGTGTCCGAACCGTGCGTGAAGGTAGGTGATGTAGGGCGCAATGACCAGAAGGGCGGTGAGTAGGACGACGAGAGCGGGTTTTACTTTCATCTGCCCACTGCCCACTGCCGACTGCCCACTGCCTCTATTTCCGATTCCCCACCACACCGCCACCAACCCCACAAACGGCAAAAAGTTCGCCCGCGTGAGCGCAAGCAGACCCAGCAGAAGCCCGCACAGCACCGCATCGCGCAAGCACTGCCGACGCACTGCAAACACCATCGCCCAAATCAGCAACGGCAGAACTAAGTTCTCGGTGTAAAGCCAGCCCGAAATCATCAACAGGTGGGGATGAACCGCACAGAGACCGACCACCCAGTACGCCAGTCGCTCGGTCAACCAGCGTCGAGCAAGCCAGTAGATGCCCCATAAAGTGAGCGCGCCCAACAGCCCATTCACCAAGCGCACCGCTTGGGGTTCGTGCCCCACCAGCGTGTAGACCCCTGCCATCAGCACCAAGTAGCCCGGCGCAGTCTGCAAGCCTTTGATGAACTCAAACCGCCCCTCACTCGCCAAAATCCACGCAATCTGGTCGTGAACGCGCGCGTCGCCATGCAGGGGGTCTCGGCGTAGGAACGGGTCCAGACTCGGTGAGAGTAAGGCGTAGCCCACTCTCAGCACCACCACAATCGCCCAGAACCCGACTGCCCAACGCACACCCAAAGGATACCCCTGAACAGAATCGAGTCTGTTGCCGAAAATAGCCGATAGATAAGGTTATGGCAGAGCGAATCTTAATTGTGGATGATGAGGAAGACTTGCGCTATGTGCTTTCGCGCCAACTGCGCAAGGATGGCTATCAAATTGACACCGCGGTTGATGGTGAAGATGCTGTCCAGAAGATGCGCGAGAACGACTATGCGGTCATCCTTACCGATATGAAGATGCCCCGCCGGGATGGGCTGGGGGTAGTGAGCTCGGCGCGGGAACTGCTCCCCGAAGCCGAGATTATTGTGCTAACTGGGCACGGCTCGCTTGAAAATGCGCTTCAGGCGTTCAAATCGGGCAACATTTTCGAGTACCTGCTCAAGCCGTTGGACGACATCGCTGTGCTGAACACGATTGTGGCGCGCGCCATCGAGCGACGCAACCTGCGCCGACATAACCGCCAACTGTTCGAACAACTTCAGCAAGCCTATGAGGAGCTGAAGCAGAAATCGGAGCAACTCATCCAGCAGGAGAAGATGTCGGCGGTCGGCACGCTCGCTGCGGGCGTGGCGCACGAGCTGAATAATCCTCTGACTGCTGTGGTCGGCTTCGCCCAGATGATACAGGAGAAACTCACGGCTAAACGCCCCACTAACTGGGACGATACCGAGTATGAGCGTTTTATGCGCGCGGTTGAAAACTTGGTGCAGGGTGCGCATCGTGCCCGCGACATCGTATCAAGCCTATTGCGCTTCTCACGTGCTTCTCGCCCCGAAGCGCGTTCCCCTGTCGATATTCACCAAGTGATTCGGGACACTTTTGTGTTTACCGAACATCTGTTCCTTAGGCACGGTATCAGCCTGCAGAAACAGCTGGCGTCGGAACTCCCTCCCGTCTGGGGCAACGCCTCGCGTCTCCAGCATGTGTTCACCAACATCCTCATCAACGCCCAGCAAGCCACACCTTCAGGAGGCACTGTCGCAGTTCAAACCCAGTACGACCCTGAGCGCGGTGGAGTCTGGGTTCATATCCAAGACACAGGTGAGGGCATTCCTCCTGAGGAGATAGAACTCATCTTTGAGCCGTTCTATACGCGCAAACAGGAAGGCACAGGGTTGGGACTCTCAATCACCAAGCAGATTGTCGAGGAACACGATGGGGAAATCCAAATCCAGTCCGAACAGGGCAAAGGCACTTGTGTGTCGGTGTTTCTGCCCGCCCGTGAAGCGCACCAACAAGACCCACCCGAACAGTCATTTTCTGCTCAGTCGCTAAGTGCCTAAATCTGCAAATGGGACGATTTCACTGATTACTCTCACGCGCTTGAGCAGAAGGTAAAACTTGTCATTCTGAGCGAAGCGAAGAATCTTACAGGCAGAATGCCTATGCTACAAGAGGGTGTGCGAGAAATCGATTCGTGGCTTGGGCATCCTGCCCATCAGCAAAGTGTAGCACAGACACGAATGTCTATACCACATTCGTAGCACGGGCGTCTCGCCCGTGTGCAATATGGGCAAGATGCCCAAGCCACGACTCCCCACTCCCCATTCCCTACTCCCCACTCCCCATCTGACAGGGGTACATCCCTCCAGTTCACTCTTGGGATGAACGCCAAACTTCTCCTGCGATTTCAGCCCTCACCCCCAGCCCCTCTCCCAGTGGGAGAGGGGAGTTTGGCAGGGGTGGGTGAGGGCAATCCCCTATGCGTCGAAGTACAGCGCGAACTCGTAGGGGTGCGGACGCAGGAGAATCTGGTCGACCTCCTTGAGACGCTTGTACTCGATGTAGGTCTCAATCAGGTCGGGGGTGAACACTCCGCCCTTGAGCAGGAACTCGTGGTCTGCCTCCAGCGCGTTCAGGGCATCAGCAAGGCTCGCCGGAGTCATCTTGATGCCCTTGCGCTCTTCAGCGGGCAGTTCGTAGAGGTCTTTGTCAATCGGGTCGGGCGGGAGAATACGGTTCTGAATGCCGTCCAGCCCTGCCATCAGCATCGCCGCAAACGCCAAGTAGGGGTTGGCGGTCGGGTCGGGCGCACGGAACTCGATTCGGCGCGCCTTCGGGCTGGACGAATAGGTCGGGATTCGGATACAGGCACTGCGGTTGCGCTGGCTGTAGACCAAGTTGATGGGCGCCTCGTAGCCTGGCACGAGCCGTCGATAGGAGTTGGTCGTGGGCGCTGCAAAAGCGAGAATTGCGTGCGCGTGGTGCAGAATCCCGCCGATGTAATAGAGTGCCGTTTCCGAGAGGAGTGCGTAGCCCTTCTCATCGTAGAACAGGTTCTCACCCGTTTTCCACAGGCTCTGGTGCGTGTGCATGCCCGAACCGTTGTCTTGGAACACTGGCTTAGGCATAAAGGTCACTGTGTAGCCGTTTCGGTAGGCGACATTACGAACAACATATTTGTACAGCTGAACCTTATCGGCGATTCGGGTGAGCGTGTCATACTTGATATCGATCTCTGCCTGACCCGCTGCGCCTACCTCGTGGTGCTGAACCTCCACTTCAATGCCACTCTCTTGGAGCGTGAGCATCATCTCGGTACGCAGGTCTTGGAGCGTGTCGGCAGGGGGGCAGGGGAAGTAGCCACCCTTGAGTCGCATCTTGTGCCCCAAGTTCGGTCGCTCCTCGCGCCCCGTGTTCCACTCCGCCTCGTCCGAGTCGATATAGTAGTAGCCGAAGTGGGAGCCTTGTGCATAACGCACATCGTTGAACACATAGAACTCCACTTCGGGACCGAAATAGGCGGTATCCGCAATCCCCGACGAGCGCAAGTACGCCTCCGCCTTCTGTGCCACATAGCGCGGGTCGCGGGTGTACCGCTCGCGGGTAATGGGGTCTACGACATTACAGACGAGGCTCACCGTGGGCACTTCGGTGAACGGGTCCATAAAGACGGTCTCTGGGTCGGGCATCAGAAGCATGTCGGACACATTGATGGACTGGAACCCGCGAATCGAGGAGCCGTCGAAACCGAAGCCTTCCTCGAACACCTCTTCCGTGAGCGCCTCGACGGGCATCGAGAAGTGATGCCACATTCCAAACAGGTCGGTGAACTTGACATCGACCACACGCGCGTTATGCTCTCGCGCGAACTGAATCGCTTCTCTTGGACTCATAGTAACCTCCTATTGGTTGTGTTTGGATACGGCATGTGCCGTGTGGGCTCGCGCGTTTGCGAGCCTGTTCGAGGCGGCTTCGTTGCCGACAGCGTGGGCGACTGGGGAAGGCTATTGGGGGTCTGCACGCGCCCTTGCGATACAGTGGGGAGCCTTCGCTCCAATCCGCGCTTATTATACCCCACTGCGAGGGGTAGAATTTCAACGGTATGCGCCTGCTTCCCAAAGTGATTGCGCTGTTGAAAATCTATATCGCCGATAGCCTCGCCTATCGCGCCAGTGCGTTCATCTGGATGCTGACCGATGTGGTGCACTGCTTGGTGATGCCCCTTGTATGGCTCTCGGCATATGGTGGGCGCGAGACGATTGGGGGCTTCAATCCAGGCGAGATGGTCACCTACTATGTGCTGATTGCGCTCACGACGAACTTCATCGTCAGCCACCTGATGTGGGACCTATCGTACGAGATTAAGGAGGGCGTGCTCTCCCAGTGGCTCCTGCGTCCGATACCTGTGCTGTGGATGTTGTTTGCCCGCAACATTTCGTGGCGGGCGATGCGGATGGTGCTGTTCGTGCCGGTGGCTGTGCTTGCGCTCTGGTACTACAGTCGGCTCACGACGCTCAGCCCCATCTCGCTCGGTTGGGAGTTCTGGCTGAGTGTGCTGTTAGGGCATTTTGTCTCCTTCTTTGTGGCGTATGCGCTGGCGTGCTTGGCGTTCTGGCTTCAGGAGACCCAGAGCGTGTTCTCGCTCTACTATGTGCCGATGTTGCTCCTTTCGGGCTGGGTGGCTCCCCTTGCGCTGATGCCGGGCTGGCTTCAGGCGTTGGCGGTGGTGATGCCATTCCGCTACACGACCGCCGTGCCCGTCGAGATTGCGCTCGGCAAACTCACAGGTGAGATGATGTGGTTTCAGATGGGCATTCAACTGCTCTGGGTACTCCTCGCTTGGGGTGCAGGCGTGCTACTCTGGCGTGCGGGCATCCGCCAATACACGGGGGTGGGCATGTGAAACGGCTACGATTCTATCTCAATCTCTACAAGGCGTTCCTGCGCACGAGCGTCGTACGTGAAATGGAGTTCCGCGCCAACTTCTGGGCGAAGGTGTTCTACAACGCTATCTGGCTCGGCTTTTTCCTAATGACCATCAAGATTATCTTCGCCCATACCGATAGCATTGCAGGCTGGAGCGAGTCGGAGGTGCTGGTGCTCGCTGCGACGCTCTACTTCATCGATGCGCTGATTGCCACCTTCTTTTACTTTGGGCTTTCGGAGTTGCCCACCCTGGTTCGGCAAGGCACGCTGGACTTTGTGCTGTTCAAACCCGTCGATTCGCAGTTTTGGCTCTCGCTCAGGCGGATTAATCTCGACCAGCTCGGTTCGTTGGCGGTGGCGGTGCTGTTGGGAGGTTATGCGCTATTCCGCTTGGAGTATATGCCCTCGCTGGGCAACATCGCGCTCTACTTAGGGATGGTGGCGACGGGCGTGCTGATTTTCTATTCGTTCCACTTTATGATGATGACGCTGAGCATCTGGTTGGTGCGGGTGGAGAACCTATGGGTGCTGTCGGAGGTGTTCGCTCAGGTGGGGCGTTTCCCGACCGATGTGTTCGATGCGGTGTTAAGGCGTGTGTTTACCTATGTGTTGCCCGTGGCGTTCTTAGCGACGATTCCAGCACAGGCACTTTTGGGCAAGGCGTCGGCGGGGTTCCTATGGTTTGCAGTGGGCTGGGCGGTTGCGTTCTTTGTGATGGGGCGTCTGTTCTGGCGCTTCGCCCTACGCTCCTATACCAGTGCGAGTTCTTAGATTCTTTGTTATTCTGAGCGAAGTGGGGAATCGCGTCCAACGCCAAACCCACGCACTAAAGTATAATAGCCCAACTTTCCTGTCGATACCGATGAGAGCGCCATAGAGGGAAGGGGTACTCAGGCGAAATCGCCATCCCATCCGTCACCCTGAGCGAAGCGAAGGGTCTCGATGTGAGGCGCTTCTTGAGATTCTTCGCCTTCGGCTCAGAATGACGAAAGAAGGGGCACTCAGAATGA
>FWWL01003390.1_pt1 | contig 29252 bp, 21 predicted proteins | sample 2228331 | NCBI WGS metagenome assembly FWWL01 (sample SAMEA103939775, study PRJEB20133) | metagenome
GATAAGGATCTAGGGAAAACGGAGGTTTGAGGGTGATTTTTTCATAAAAGTTTATTCTCTTATAGAACGAAACTTTTTAATAGGGACACAAAAAGTTGTCTCAATTATTAATTGCAGAACATATCAGGGTCAAGGATTAGGTGATGGACTAATACTTGATCCTTTTTACTTGCTCCGATAATGAAATTCAGTAAATACTCAACCACATTCGAGTATAAAACTATGTCTTTTTAGCCGGTATCGAGAATCCCAAAAAACAATACAAAATGGCTTATTATAGCGAAATAACGCAGAAAAAAAGATTAAAAATAATTGCACTATTTACACCCTCATGATAAAATGAAAATAATGTAGTATAATGTAATATTACATAATCAAACAACTATGGAGGCAGCTGGGAAGACAGGTAATGAAAGCAGATAACGCGTGTCTTCAAAGGTGCTTTTTTTATGCAATTAAATTTAAAAAGAAACAAATAAACAAAAGATGTTTGTGTAAAGAACAAGGGGGATAACTATGAGAAAATTTCACGAATACGGCTTTATCCGCAGGTCTTTGTCATGTCTATTAATTATAAGTATGATTCTGACCGGTTTTAGTATTCCAACACCGAGGTTAGCGTTAGGAGCAGAATTGCAGAATCATATTCTATCCTTTAGCGTCGATGGGCAAAAAGGTGCTTCGGTTATCAATACTACAGAAGGGAACCACGAGGTTACCTTTTTTATATCGAATACTGTTAATACTAAGTTGCTAACACCGAACATAACAGTGTCTGCCGGTGCATCCCTTGAATTGGCTTCCGAATTAGATTTCTCCAAACCGGTATATTATACAGTGACCTCTGCGGAGGGAGTGGCTCAGACCTGGCTTGTTATGTGTTATTTGCTCAGTGTCGATACTGATATCCGCGAATTTTTCATCTCAGAGATGGAAGGCGAACCAGAATACTCTGTGAGCATCAATGCTAATACCATAGAGTTTACTGTGCCGGAGGATACGGATGTAACGTCACTGACTCCTAATTTTAGTATATTTTCCGGTGCTACGGTAGACCCAGAGCCCGATCCCGATACTACGCAGGACTTTTCTAATCCTGAAGGAGTGACCTATACGGTTACAGCAGAAGCGGGAAATACTCAGATATGGACAATTATCTGCAGACCCTTGAGTTCCCAGAGAACATATTATGTAGATCATTATCTGCAGAGTCTCGATGGCACCGGCTATGCCGAACCAGCTCCAACGAATTACACTGCTATTAAGGGAACTTTTGTGACAGCTACTCCGCAGAACTATCCAGGATTTACTTTGGTTGACGGACATGAAGACGAGGTAGCCACGGGTACGGTTCCTGATGTTGGAACGCTTCGTTTGAAGCTTTATTATGACAGAAATGTCTACAGTATACAATTCGAAGAAAATGGCGGAAGCAGCGTGTCCGATATCACTGGGATCCGTTACGAGGCCTTATCAGGTGTGCTTCCGGAACCCTCGAAGAACGATTATGTGTTCCAGGGCTGGTATCGGGATGCAGAGCTTACGAACAGATTTTATTCCAATACGGAGGTAACCGGGAACCTTACGCTCTATGCTAAGTGGAAGTATGATTACTCGGATGTCTCTTATCGTCTTCCGAACGGGAATCTTCTACTAACGCAAAACTTCAAAAACGGAACAGTATTTACTCAGCCCAGTGATCCGGTGATAGGCGGGTATACCCTGATGGGATGGTATCTGGAGCCAACTCTTACTACTCTTTATGGATTTGACCAGCCCTTGACGAATAACCTGAACCTCTACGGAATGTACAAACGCTCCGACAATGATATCCATGCTTTTAATGTACCGGGGCAGTTTGGGGTCTCGGACATAGATTATAATAATCATACCATTCATTTTTATCTCCAACAGGGGTCTTCAGCTGCTGCTTTAACGCCAACAATCAGCGTTTCTGAAGGGGCTGAAATATTTCCGAACTCCGGGGAAGTCGGAGATTTCAGCCAAATCGTAACCTATCAGGTAACGGCAGAAGATGGTACTCCGCAGGCTTGGACTGTTTCACACAGCATCTATTATGAAGTAATTAATACGTATATACCAGCACCTACCCCGTTACCGGAGGAAGAAGAGCCGGAAGACGAGAAGGAGGAACTGGAGGAGGCAGTCGAGGAAGAGAAAGTTAAAATAGTACAGGTAAATACCGGTGGGGCAAGTGTTACCGGACCCAACAGTGCAGTACTCACAGGAACCCTTGTGGCGGGAGGCGGTTCACAGATACAGACCGGCTTCAGGTATCGGGAGGAAGCGAAAGACCAGTGGCTCTATACTCCGGTAAAGAGCTCTAATCTGACGGACGGGCAAAGCTTCTCTTATGAAATCAAAGGGCTGAAACCGGATACCGCTTATGTGTTTGCAGCCAGGGCTTCCAATAGCATGGGTTTAAGTAACGGTGGAGGGAGCAGCTTCACTACTGAGAAAGCTGAAAAACCTACCGTTATTACGAACACAGCAACGGCTGGAGAACTTGGCAGTATGCTTCTTACGGGAGCTGTAACAAAGGAGGGTGGTGACATAATTCTTGATGCGGGATTTCTGTGGGGAGAGTCACCCATCAGCCTGCAACAGCTGAGCCTGGGTACGGAGAAGAATCTGTCCGGTGAACTGAAGGATTTGGTGATAGGTAAAACCTATTATTATCAGGCTTATGCCACTAATTCCGCAGGGACCGGTACGGGTAATCTGCTGACCTATATCTTACCGGGTCTAGCTGTTACAACACTTGAAGCGATAGAGATTAAAGAGAAAAGTGCTACCCTGCAAGGAAGTATCGCAGGTAAAGATAAGATTATAGAATGCGGTTTTACCATCAGTCCGGGCAAACAAGGTAAAGTAATAGCGAAAGCTGATGAAAAGGGTTACTTTAAAATCCAAATAGATAACTTAATTCCTAATAAGGTATACTACTTCACTGCATATGCAAAGACCAATAATAAAACCTATTATGGTAAAAGCCGAAGGCTTACGCTCTTGGATTCCGTCCCCATAGTAGAAACTGCTGAGAAAGTAGAGGTCGGACAGATCTGGGCTCAGTTTGCCGGTACGATTAAGAAGATCGAAAGTGAAGAGGAAAAAGGGGATGGCACTAATAATGATGACAGTAAAATAAACAACAGTTTAGAGGATACGGAGGAGGACACGAACGATAAGGACGAAGACCCGATTCTGGAATGTGGTTTTTATTGGGGAGATACCCCGGATACCACCATGCAGATCATTATGGAGGGTGACGGCGAGATCTATGACCCGGCCCACAAGCTGGTTGGATTGCAAGCGGGTACTACCTATTACTATAAAGCATACGCCATTAATAAAAAAGGAACAGGTTATGGCGAAACAGTAAGCTTTACAACTGCCGCTCCCACAATTCCTGATGTTAATACTCGCTTTGCGGGTTATAACAGCAAAAGCAGGCAATGGATCATGAAGGGTTCGGTAGTAAATAAAGGCGGGGTACCGCTGTCAGAGTATGGTTTTCTCATCAGCGGAGATCAGGTTGGGTGGACCGAGTTAGCTGTTGGGTTTGATGTGTCAGGTAATTTTATTGCAAAGGATCTGCCTTTTATCAGTCAGCTAAAACCCGGAACCTACTATGTCAAGGCATATGCATTGAATATAGCCGGCAAAGGGGAAGGTGGAACGATACCATTCGTTATTCCGACACTACCCGCGGTGGCAGCAGACATAGATAAAACAGCTTCGGAGGTGGGTACCTGTTTTCTGAAGGGCAGAATTACCGATACCGGTGCTGAAGGAGCACAGTGTCAAACCACCAGGTTCACCTACCGAAAGAAGGGTGATACGGATTGGATCACGGTTGGGGAGTCCCACGGTTATTTTAATGCTTCTGAATTCACCTATAAACTGACAGGGTTAATCCCCGGTGTTATCTATGAATTTAAGGCAGAGGCCGTTAACATCACCGGTTATTCCTCAAGCCAGATCATAGAATTTATCGCAGATTATGGCAAAGATGGGGTACAGGTAGCAGAATATCTGAAACAAAACGGAACGAAACCGCAGGAGATTGCGAATATTCTGAGAGAGAAGTTTGCTTATACTCTTGAGGCTACAGCACAGCTTCTGATGCAGTGTGGGTATACCGGAACTGAGATGGGAGCGGCATTGAAAGCTTCCACCTATAAACCGACCTTCAAAAATGCTGCTCAGATCTTTAAAAAGCTCGGGTTTAGTGCTATGCTGACAGCTCAGATTTTATATGATCATTATGAAGACATGCGCCGAACAGGGTATGCTGCAGACTGGTCGCTAATGAAGATCCTGAAGGAGAATCAGTTCGGCTTCGAGGATAGCGTTAAGGCATTAACGACACTATACCGCTACGATATCGCCGGGCTGACGACCTTGCTAACCACCGGCACGCTCTATACGAGAAAGGAAGCTTACAGCGCTGCATTAATCGTCTTTGGACAGGAACCTCTGATTAAATATATTTGGACGGTACAGACAAGCGGAGGGGGCTTTTCAATGTCGCAGATTCTGAGTGAATTCTTAGTATATCTGCGGGATGTTTGCGGACTTAGCCAGGGTGCTGTCGCAGATAAATTGTTAGAATATTATCCCCAGTTGAGTCTGGAATTAGCAGCAGAGCTTTTTGCTAACAACAGATATCCGGTTGGTCAGACGATCTCTGTTCTGGGACAACGGTACGGAGCTGCGGATCTTGAATTAGTAAGAGTGGTGAATAAAAAAACCAGCAAGTCAGAGGATATTATCAAGTATCTGATAGAGGAGATGGATTATACACCGGTACAGATTGTCACGGTGATTACGAATGCCATCACAGGCTGGAAAGACGCGAAGGAAGGTTGTACCCTGGTACTTAAGAATTATTATGGTATGGGTGCTATTGAAGCTGCGAAAGTTATGTATGCAGCCGGATGGACCGAAGCTTTGGATGGCAAAGGATATGGATTAGGGCAGCTTCTTACGGCGATGTCAATGTATTACGGAAAGAAGTCGTATTATGACCAGATGGAGATATTGAAGGCATTAGATCAGTCACCGTTAGCAATCAGCCTTCGGGTCGGTGGGACTGCGGGCTGGCTGAAAGATTATAAGGCTCTCGGCTTCACAGCTACTGATGCGGCTCTGTATTACAGAGAGGAGCCGGGCTGGAAGAGGTATAGCCTTAGATCACAGGTCGGAGCGTTGGTACGGCATAGCGACGAGGCCGGTTATGAGCTCAAGGATATAGCTCTTGCACTAAGAACCGTATTTAGTCTGGACATGGCCACGGCATTCAACTATATCAAGGATAATACAAAGAAAGATACGAAACTTATTAATGCAGCGTTGGAGACAGCATATGGAGGAAATCCTCTCATGGATGCCCTGTATGCTATGTCCGGTAATTCAATCAAACAAATTGTAAAGACGCTTCGTTCTACTTATAATATCAGCTCCCCGGAGGAAGCCACAGAGTATCTTAAAAAAGCAGGTTATCTTCCAAAAACTATTCTTGAGGGTATTAGTGGAACTTATTTTAGTAATAAAAATTTAGCAGAGTTTCAGGCATTTCTAGAGTATAGTAAGAAAGCTCTGCCGGAGTGCAGCTTTACGGATGCTTTGAACGCTGTGGTTCTTCAATACGGGAATAACCCGGAACCGAAATATATCATTTCAACGATGAAGAGACTGGGTTATGATATGAAAGAGATGGCAGTAATATTTTATAAGGAATATCGGTTACCGCTGCATGATGCGCTGGATGCCATGCTTTATCTGTATGGGCGGGCTAAGGAGACAGAATATACCAAGGTTACAATTGCCGCATATAATGCTGATATTGGCAGCTATGTGGAATACGAGAAGATGCGCGGCACCGATGCTATAAAGTGTACAGAGCAGTTGGTGAAAGATTTTGATGTTAAAGAAGCATCGAAAGCAGCCGGACTGCTGGCGAAGGGTGGATATGGGAAAGAAGAAGTGTCAGGAGCCCTTCTTAAAGTATTTTACAATGATTCGTTGTCCTCTGAAGTGTTAACTCAGATAGACAACATACTTAATCTTAATTATCCGGATACAGGGGATAATAAGACCCGAAAGCTTTTAAAAGACGGACAGATCAAGCCTGTTTCTAAGGCAATCGCTGTATTAGTGCAGGCAGGTTATAGCTTGGAGGAAATTCTTAAGGCACTTAAGGAGGTATATGCCCTTTCGGATGCTCAGATAATCGATGAACTAAATGCTTTGGACCAATTCACGAGTGATGAGATATCAGTCACTGCTCAGGGAGCATTAGGTAATAACTTCTTAACGATGCAGGTTCGTCAATTAAAAGCAGAGCCCTGGGGTAGTGCTGATTTTATCTACCATGAATTACGTGACCGGTTAGGTATCAAAGACCCGGCGATCATCTTTAGATATCTACGTTATGCAGGCTTCTCGGAGCTGGAGACGGTGAATACCGTCTATAGTTTACTGTGGGATGATATCATTCCTGTCATGAAAACTGTTTACGATGTGAAGAATACTCAGGACATGGGAAAGCTGTTAGGTCGTTTTAACAAGGAGCAGTTAGGTAACATGCCATGCGATCGGTTCGCGAACCATTTGATATCGGCCTTCCCAGGCACTACCAGTTATGATGTCGTCCGGGCTCTTCAGGCATTTGGAAGCCGTGTGACAGGGACCGACAGTATAGAAACTTGGTTGAGATTCAATTCCGGAGATGGTAAGCACGATGACAAGCTGGCAGCGATCCTGGGAAAGAACAACGATGGAATTGGACTTCCTGCGAGGTTTTCTACGGAGATACTTAAGAATAAGGGTTACGTGATTCAGGATACTGTATTTTGGTTACTGGAATGCGGCTATACCTGGGAGGAGTTTTATGCTGAGCTGGTTCACAATTATGCACCAGAAAAATTTCCTGTCAGCTACTATGAGAATAATTCCTCCAGTAAATTTATAGTCCGGGACCTGAAAGATTACTATAGCATCTATGATATTATCCACGGTGAAATAGCCTATTTGAGGAGTGTCTTAGGTGTTTTACCCGATCTTGTCAGCGGAGGCTATACCACGGAGCAATCGGTTTATGCTTTACTTTGGCTCGACAAGGTAAATGTTAGCGACTTGCTGGTAGGCATCGTAGACAACAGCATTATCCGTGCGATTGCTGACAATAAGCCGAGTCAGCGTCTCAATGCGATATCAGCTGCTTCTATGATGTTTGACATCAGTCTTGCAGTTGCTTATGACAAGCAGACAGCCGGGCTTACCGATTACAAAGTTATCACCCTGGAGGATATTGCTGCCTGTCTGGTGAAATATGGACCGTCTAATGGAAGAGATAAATTCTCTGATTGGGAAGTTTTAGCTGCCATGCAAGCTGTGGCTGAAAAGTATATCGGACTTACACAGATCGGCTTGCCGTCCAGAGAGCTTGCATTAGCAACCCTTCGGGTTGCCGGAGCTTCTCCTTCGGATGCTGCTGCTATGTTAGCTGCGCATGGCGTGGGTCTCAGTACGGCTTCTATTATAAAGAGTATATTTGGTATTGGTGATGACTGGATTAACGCAGTTAAGGCAATGGCCGGAGCAGGGTACAGCTATTCAGATTCCATCTCGGCAGTTTACAATAATTCCAGCTATAAGACAATGATAGGAATTGGTATGCTCGGCAATATTACTACCTGGGGGGTGAAGAAACTGAGTACGATAGCTAATCTCGGTGCTTATATCAAAATAGTGCAAGAAGTCGCAAAGGTTGGCTTCAAAATCGGGGATGGAACCATCACTATGGATGACGTACTAAAATACAATATTAATTACCTGCAGTATAAATATGGAAAGAAAATCTATAACTATATTCCGAAGGATTACGTTCCATTACCTTAGGAGAAATAATAGAGGATCAGGGATTATGTAAACTTAATCCCTGATCCCTTTTATCGTACAGGAGTAACATCCTATATGATAATAATCGATCCCTCTAGAGAATAAGTTCGCTTTTGATTGTACAGATCTTAAATCGGAGGATAACCGCAAGAATATTCCTATAAAAAGCTGCTGGCTTATGATAGAATAGTTCAGAGAAAAACCGATTAAAAATTAGTGTTAGTAAGGAGGATTTAGAATGAAGGAAAAGGTAAGTTGTGAGAGCTGCATGCATTATATTTATGATGAGGAATATGATTGTTATATATGTCAGGTGAATCTGGATGAGGATGATATGACGAGGTTCTTAAGTAATTCAGTTATGAATTGCCCTCACTTCCAATTCAATGATGAGTATAAGATAGTCAGAAAACAGATATAAAGAAGTTTAATTACAGGAATCTAATCCCCGAACGTTCTTTTCTTAAGTTTGTTTAGCCATTACGGCTTGAAACATATTCTAAAGGAAAGGAGGAGTCTTATGCAGGAACGCTACTGGAATAAGATGGCGGATAAAAGGTATCAGCTAATCTATATCAATGAATATTATGACCAATGTATCAGAATTGAACGCATGATAAATGTATTTTTAGCAATTACTTCATCCGGTGCGATTGCAGCCTGGGCTGTATGGACGAAGTTTCCGGTAATGTGGGCAGCTATTATTGCAATCTCACAGGTAATAACCGCAATTAAACCTTATCTGCCTTATGAAAAACGGATTGACGGTCTCTTTGATATCATAAAACAGTATTCGGTAATCTGCAATGAGATCGAGGCAAAGTGGTTTTATGTTTCCAAAGGGTTGCTGACAGAAGAACAAATCAATGAACAGAATACTAATTTTGAAAAACGGTGGACAGAAGTTGAGACTAAGTCCCTGAAAGGGGATAGCATCCCGGCTGATAATAAGCTGGCTGAGATATCGGAAGAAAAAAAGAATACCTACTTTGAAATTAATTTTAATGTGAAAAAGGATGAGTGACTATGGGAGATAAGAAGAAGGAAGGAATAGTAAAAAACTTTGAGATACCAAGAATGGCAAGAAGTATTAATATTCCCCAACAGAAGAAAGTTCCTAAGATGCCGCCTGTTGACCCTCCGAAGAAAGACAGCAAATAAATACAACATATAAATACAACATATAAATACAACATATAAATACAACATATAAATACAACATATAAATACAACAAATTTGTTCAGCAAATAAATACAACAGATAAGAAGAGGATTGTCTCATTTACATAAACGAAATTTCATTCGGAATTCTTTGTTAGTAGTATGCTGCATGAAATCAAAAACAGAAGTATGGAACTGCGATGCTGGTAAGTCGGTAATCGTCAGTTCCTTTTTGCTATATACTGTGATACTTGATAATTTAATTTATATCAAGTATAATAGGCTTTATATCAAGGATGAGGGTGGAGTAGTATGAAGAAGTCGTTGTATTTATCATTGAGTGACATTGATCAAGTGGCAAGTGTAGCGAAAGCACTTTCCTCTGAAGTGCGTATATCAATATTAAGATTACTGGATTATGAAGCTATGAATATCAGTGAGATAGCTCAGGCGTTGCAGATTCCGGTTTCAACGACGGCTTTGCAGATACGAGTTTTGGAAGAGGCGGGGTTAGTTGTTACGCAACCGCAGCCCGGTATCCGAGGTTCACAAAAGGTTAGCGGAATTAGAGTGGATAAGGTTACCATAGATATAAAACATTTGGATGATGTATCAAATCATATTAAAAGCTATGTTACTTCAATGCCGATCGGTAACTTTAGCGATATTAATATAGTACCACCTTGTGGGATCGCCAATGAACGCTGCTCTTTATCGCCGGATGATGAGTTAACCGGCTTTTACTCCGCAGAGCGGACTACAGCTCAGTTATTATGGTTTTACAAGGGCTATCTTGAATACCGCTTTTCTAATAATCAACTCAAAGCGGCTTCTAAGATTTTAAGTGTTGATTTTTCCTTCGAGTGCTGCTCAGAAGCATTAGGATATAATAATGACTGGCCCTCCGACATTACCTTATGGATTAATGATGCGGAGGTATGTACTTTTACAAGTCTTGGAGATTATGGCGGAAGACGTGGTAAGAATAATCCTGATTGGTGGCCGGATGATTTTACCCAGTTTGGATTTCTCCATACACTTTCTATAACACCAAGTGGATGCCTCATGGATGGGAAACAGGTCAGTTCGGATACCATTACTTCTTTGCTACTGCTTCAGAAAAGCTTTATATCTTTCAAGATAGGAGTTAAGGATAGGGCTAAGAATGCAGGTGGAATTAATCTCTTTGGGGAGAAATTCGGAGATTATGGTCAGGGAATCCTGATGCGGGTTAATTATCAGAACATGTGAGGAAATAGATACAGGTATTTTGTATAAGTAAATTATGAGCAAGAAGTTATCCGGGTGATATGATCCCTCCAAAGTAGATTTGGTTAATTACAGTGTCTACGTTAGAGAGAGCATATCAGGAGCAGATAATTTCTTGCTTTTTTTATGCGAATCAGAGGTAAAATGAGTTTGATTATATCTTGGAGCTTTAAATTACATAAATAATGTAATAAAATAGCGAATTTATTGTCGATAAAGAACAGTTATATTGGAATGGTACAATTAATAATGTAAATTTAATAGTAGATTCTTATAATAATCATTGACAAATTATCCATTTGTTAGTAATATTAACTGTATAGACGTGATATTAAATACATAATATATGTAGGTTATGAAGATGTAAGGAGAGTAACAAAGCTATTAGTTACATAAGTATTGTAATAAACTTATGTAAACATGGGTGTAACAATTATGATTATAGGAGGAGTAAGTATGAAGAAAATCAGTAAAAAGGTATTATCACTACTAATGATTATGGTAATGGTATTTGTGTTCAATGGATGTGGTAAAGATGACACAGACAGTAAAGACACGTCAAGTACTACAAGCGACAGCACTTCTGAGAGTAGTCAAACGGAAGACACAGACACAACAGAAACTGCTGATTCTGCAGACACTGCAGCGACCAGTGATGCAACGGATTTAGGAACGGATATAGAATTCTGGTCCGTATTCACCGGTGGAGACGGTGACGCGATGCAGGCAATTGTTGATGCATACAATGCAACCAATCCAGCGATAAAGGTTGTACATAGAGCAATTGATCAGGGTGAGTTATACCAGAAGCTTCCCTTGGTAGTTCAATCAGGAGAAGATGTTCCGGACTTAGCGATTAACCATGTTGATCGTTTGCAACTGAATCAGGAAAACGGCGTTTATAGTGAGATGGATTCTTACATTGAAGCAAATGGCAATATCAAACCGGAGAATTATGTATCAGTAGCGTGGGGACCCGGCGAAATCGGTGGCAAGAGATATTCCATTCCGTTGGATGTGCATGGATTTTTAACTTATTATAATAAGGACCTTGTAGCAAAGTATTGTCCTGATGTTCTTAGCGATAATGTTATCACTTTTGATGAAATAGCACAGGTTGCACCAAAAGCAGTAGAAGATGGTTTGACCACGTATGCAATTACCTGGGCACGTCCTCAGTTCCTGCAGTGGTATGCACAGTTGGGCGGTAAATTATCCGATAACGGAACAGACCCTTCCTTTAATAATGATAAGGGTGTTAAGGTATTGGAAGACTTCCGCACAGCGATTGAGAAGAAGTGGTGCAGCCAGGATGGCGATGATCCGGTTCAGTTATTTGGATCAGGCCAATTAATATTCCTTTCTGAAGGCTCTTGGATGATGGGTACCTTAAATGATATGGGATTAAATTACGGAGCAACCTATGCAATTGCTTATGATGCTTCCAATCCTCAGACTTGGGCTTCTTCCCATCAGTTTGTAATGCCGAAGAAGGAAATGTCAGCAGAAAGAGCAGCAGCCGTTATGGCATTTGTTGAATTTGTTGGTAACAACTCTCTTGAATGGGCTAAGGTAGGGCAGGCACCGGCAGCTCTCAAGATTAAGGAAAGCCCTGAATTCACATCAATGCCTCAGGCATTCCTTCTTGATAAACCGGAATTCGTTAATATATCTGATTACAAGTATTATGGTTATGCGGTATCTGCTATCGATAAGATAGATTATGAGGTTCCTTTCGGAAGAATGGATGCTCAGACAGCACTTGATCAAGCAGTTCAAGAAGTTTCAGATGCAATTAAGAATCAATAGTTAAACGGATAAGGGTATATAAGGGCGAATCGTAATTACCTATGTAAGGGGATTCGCCCTTTCAGTCTAGATGGGATGGAGGCTTATGCTATGAAGAAGGCTGGTGCTGAGTCACCAATAAAAAAGAAGAGAAAAGTTAGTATTGCTCCGTATTTATTTATAGCCCCGCAGATAATATTGTTTATTATCTTTTTTGTATTGCCGGCAATTATCGGTGTTTATACCGCTTTTACAAAATGGGATATCTTTGGAATTGACTTACCGAAGTTTATTGCCTTTGATAATTTCAAAGAGATCCTGGGGAATAAAGAATCGTCTTATTATAGACTGTTCCGGGAAGGGCTAAGAAATACGATTACTTTTGTTGTTTTTAGTGTGCCTTTCTGTATTGTTGTTCCGTTGGCAATGGCTGCTCTATTACATATTAAGCCGAAAGGACATAAGCTTTTTCAAGCCATATTCTATATGCCGAATGTATTGTCCATCTCTACGGTGGTAATGGTTTGGTATTATCTTTTTAACCGTAATTTAGGTCTGATTAATAATGTTATCGGAGCGAAGGTTAATTGGCTTGGAGCTCAGCCGTTTACCTGGACTGCCATTGTAATAATCACGGTATGGTGGACCATCGGAGGCAATATGGTAATCTATCAGGCGGCGTTGGCGGGTGTATCTACGGATATGCTAGAGGCAGCAAGCATCGATGGTGCCGGAGGTATCAAGCGTTTCTTCAGAATTGTTATGCCTTCCATCAGAAACCAGTTATCCTATACCATCGTACTAACCACAATCTTACAGTTTAATATTTATGGACAGCCGCTGATGTTGACAAATGGTGGACCGAATAACAGTACGAATGTATTGTTTATGGTGATCCGGCAGCTGGCCTTCCCGTCGAATGGCGGCAAATCGATTTCTGGTATTGCGGCTGCGATGGCCTTAATGCTGGGAGCGATTATTATAGTAATTGCAATGTTCCAATATAAATATACCAGTTATGAAGAATAGGAGGATGAATATGAAGGTTAATAAAACTGTAAAGATATTGGCATTATGTATTTGTCTTATCATAACTGTAATATGGGTTACACCGGTATTGTTTTCTTTTTTTACCTCCTTAAAAGCGGAAACTGAGATTAAAACCAGTGGCTTTACATTTTTTCCAAAGGAGTCTACCTTTGAGAATTATACGGATCTTTTGATGAAGAGCAGTAGTAGCACCCCGATTTTTCAGTGGTTTAAGAATTCCTTTATAGTATCGGTGATACATACACTTTTTGTCCTGGTGGTAGCCTCCACCTCTGCATATGCATATGCCAGGTTGGAATTCAGAGGGCGAAAGATGCTGTTCTGGGTTATCATGGCGACGATGATGTTTCCTAATGTTATTAATATCATTCCGCTGTATAAGATCTGTGATGCTTTAAACCTTATTAATACCAAGTGGGCGATTATATTACCCGGTGTTGGCGGAGCTTTTAATATTTTTCTTATAAGACAGTTTATGATGGGAATTCCGAAGGAACTGGATGAAGCGGCTAAAATTGACGGGGCGAATCCTTTCCAGATTTATTATAAAATAATAATACCGCTTTCAGCACCGGTTTTGACGGTTGTTGCAATGTTTGCCTTCACAGGCTCTTGGAATGATTTTTTATGGCCTTCTCTGGTTATCAATAACATTGAGGAGTTAACCATAACACCGGGAATGCAGCTGCTAAAAGGAACTTATAATACGTTCCCGGGTCATGCACTGGCGGGAGGCGTTTTAGCAATAATACCGACATTTGTATTTTTCCTGTTTGCCCAAAAATATTTCCTAAAAGGAATGCAGTTGCAGTCCGGACTTAAGGGTTAATGGGATTACACTTGATAGAATGGGAGAATAAATACATGCAAAAAGAGATTAAGCAACCTAGATTGGAATATCCAAGACCTGATTTTGAGAGAACGTCCTACTTGAATCTGAATGGGGTTTGGGATTTTTGCTTTGATGACGATAATGTAGGGGTTCTGGAAGGATGGTTTCGGGAAAAAGAATTTGAGTATAAAATCGTAGTTCCATACACTTACTTATGCGAATTGTCCGGAATTAATATTCAGGATGTCCATGAGGTAATGTGGTACAGAAGGACTATTGATATTGCGGACTTTGCCAGGAGAGATAGGCTGATCCTTCATTTTGGTGCGGTAGATTTTTATGCAGATGTATGGGTGAATGGGGAGCATCTGGCATATCATGAAGGTGGCAGTGTGCCTTTTTCCATCGACATCACGAATGTAGTAAAAGAGAAGAGGATTACCGTAGTTGTGCGCGCGGAAGACAGTACCTTTGACTTGGAATTGCCTAGAGGTAAGCAGTTCTGGAAGAGGCAATCGGAAGGTATCTTCTACACCCGGACAGCAGGAATCTGGCAGACAGTATGGCTTGAGTCTGTTGCGGACGATTATATAAAGAATGTTTGGATAACGCCGGATTTGGATGAGAAAATGGTAGAAATGGATTTTGACCTGGGTGGCTCGAAGGAGAAGGAGGTTGAGGTTACCATTTCCTTGCGCGGCCGAGTGCTGATAAAAGATCGTGTCGGAGTAATCAATAATCGTGTTAAGAGGAAATTCTGGTTGGATGATGGTATTACCTTGTCATGGAACCATCAGGAGAATTGGGCGTGGTTTCCGGAGAATCCGGTACTTTTCGATGTTACCTATAAGGTGATGGAGAAAGATGCAGATACCATTATGGATGAAGTAACTACCTATTTTGCATTTCGCAAAATTTGCATCATTAATGGTAAGGTTATGTTGAACAACAGACCTTTCACCATGAAGATGGTACTGGACCAAGGATACTGGAGAAAGTCCCTTTTGACAGCGCCGACAGATGAGGATTTTGTAAAGGATATAAAGTTCTGTAAAGAGATGGGATTTAATGGTGCGAGAAAACATCAGAAGGTGGAGGATCCGAGGTACCTGTATTGGGCGGATCGTCTGGGGTTCCTGGTATGGGGTGAATCTGACAGTGCTTTCGTTTATTCCAGAAAGTATGTAGGAAAAGCGGTTAATATATGGATGGATATTGTGAAGAGGGATTATAACCATCCCTGTATCGTGGCTTGGGTTCCTTTAAACGAATCCTGGGGCGTTCAGGAGATTATGTTGAACAAAGAGCAGCAGATGCATTCGCTTTCTATGTATTATTTAATAAAATCCCTGGATCAAACCAGGCTTGTAATCTCAAATGACGGGTGGAATCATACGAAATCAGACCTATTAACAATACATGATTATGAAAGTTCCTATGAGAAGTTGTCAGACCGTTATGAAAGTCTGGATAAAATTCTCGATAGCACCCCGAGCAATCGTACTTTAATGGCACAGGGTTATCAGCATGAGGGAGAACCGATCATAGTTTCAGAAATGGGAGGTATTTCGTTCAGCAAGAATAACGCGAAGGGCTGGGGATACTCGACTGCTCAGACAGAGGAGGATTTTGTTCATCTGATTACTAAGGTGATAGCACCGATGCATTCGTCACCTTATGTCCAAGGCTACGTATATACACAATTGTATGATGTGGAACAAGAGATCAACGGATTGATGACCTACGATAGAGAATATAAAGTGCGTCCGGAGATCATCCGAGCAATCAATAATGGAGAAATGAATACCTTGAAATAGGAGTGTTCTATGGAGAAAATGAATAACAGTGATACGTTTATAAATCCGATCCTTGCGAGTGGTGCGGATCCCTGGGTTGTAAAAGCTGGTGAGTATTATTATCTGTGTGGTTCGGATGGAGACCGGTGTATCTACCTGACGGTAGCACAAAAACCACAGGAGTTCCGTTCTGGGTTGAAGGTTTTGATATTTCAAGCACCGGAAGGTACGGACCATTCTCATGAAACCTGGGCTCCTGAACTACATTATATTATGGGGAATTGGTATATCTATTATGCTGCAGATCATGGCCATAACGAAGGTCATAGAATGCATGTGCTACAGGGTGGTAGGAATGTGCTAGACCCTTTAGAGGAGGACTTCCGATACCTGGGGAAAATAGCGGATGCTACGGATCGGTGGGCAATTGATGGTACGGTCCTAACCTGGAAAGACCAGTTGTACTTTATTTGGTCGGGATGGGAAGGGATCATTAATGAGAGACAGAATCTTTACATAGCTCCAATGGAGAACCCATGGACCATAACCGGAGATCGGGTGTGTATCTCTTCTCCTGACAGGGAATGGGAATTGCATGGTGAACCACTGATTAATGAAGGTCCGGAAATCTTGATCAAAGGAGATAAAATTCATATCATATATTCGGCTAGTGGAAGCTGGACGGACGATTATTGTCTTGGCAGACTGACCTGTAACGATGGAAATGTATTGGATCCGAAGTCGTGGGTCAAAATAGGACCGGTATTTTCTAAGACAGATGAGGTATATGGGCCGGGGCATGCAAGTTTCATTCGCGCTGAGGAAACGGGGATGGATTTCATCGTTTACCATGCAGCGAGGAGGAAAGGAGCTGGCTGGGACCGCGATATCCGAATGCAGAGTTTCTCCTGGAAGGGTGAGATGCCTGTTTTTGGGTCACCGATTTCAGCGGGAATTGTTCTGCAGGGACCTTGAACGATTAGATGAGGATTAACTTTACCAAGGGAGGAATTATGCGCAATCGTTTGATTTATATTGTGGTCACCTTGTTGGGAGGAGCTATGCTGGTAGCATGCGCTTCTAAGAAGGTTACAGTTGAAACGGATAATTTAAGCCAGAAGGCCGTGCAGGAGGATGAGGTCTTAGACGCAGAAGGGACAGAGACTGCAGCGGGACCAAAGGAATATGAGATAGAGCTGCTGAAGGAAATAGAAGAGATAACCTATATCAATGAGAAGGATGTTACGGGGATTGGAGATCCTTATGTAACAACCTATGATAATATGTATTATATGACTTCTACTGTTAACGGCTCACTTTTTGATTTGTATAAATCAGCAGATATGAAGGACTGGAATTACGCAAGAAAGATTTTTCAAACCAGCTATACAAAAGGCTGGGTGAGATCTAATCTGTGGCAACCTCAATTAATTGTCGGAGATGACGGTAAGTTTTATCTGTATTATTGCGGTAACAATAGTAATGGAAGTCTTCGAATTGGAGTTGCAGTTTCTGATTCTTTGGAAGGAACGTATGTCGATGTGAAAGGCGAACCATTATTTGATTTGGGTTATGCCACAATAGATCCGTATCTGTTCAAGGATGATGATGGAAAACTGTATCTGTATTATTCCAGAGATTGTTCGGAAAATATTGTGGATGGTTATAATACGAGTCAAATTTATGTGGTTGAAATGGAATCTTACACACAGGTCAAGGAAGGTGCCGAGCATAAACTTCTCCTGACCCCGGAACAAAAATGGGAATTAAAGAGTGGTACATGGCGCTGGAATGAAGGACCGGATGTATTAAAACATAAGGGTAAGTATTATTTATTCTACTCAGCTAACTTTTATGGAGGTTATGACTATTCCATAGGATATGCGGTCTCGGATCAGCCGCTGGGGCCATTTGTTAAGAGTGAACAAAACCCAGTATTATATGCAATTGGAGACATGAGTGGTACGGGTAATAACAGCTTCTTCTATTCCCTGGATGGTAAAGAGTTATTCACTGCCTATCATACACATACCGATGCTATGGCCGGAGGTGGAGATCGTAAATTGACCATAGACCGTTGTGGTTTTAAAGAGGATGGCAGCTTTTATATCAACGGACCCACAATTGCTATGCAGCCGGAGCCTTCAGGAGAGAGGTCCTTTATCGAAGAAATCAAGGGTCTTGAGGCGACCTCTAGTATGGAAGGTACGAACCCGAACGCCTTGATGGATGGGGCCATATCAAAAAGTGTAGATGATGTACCTTTTGAATGGAAAACAGAGGTGACAGATATAGAAAATAGTATCTTAGTTGATTTTGGAGCTGAAAAAGAGCTAAGAGAAATAGTGTTATATCGTAATTTTGATGTTAATACCATACCTGAGTCGGTTATCATATACCTTGATGATGGTGGAGTAATCAGTGATATCACGTTGCCTGAGGATCCTATGGAACCGGTCATTCTTAGTTTTGAGCCGAAGAAGACAAAACGTGTGAAAATTGTATTGGTCGGTGGCAAAGCTTCTGGCGGTCTTGGGCTTGCTGAGATAATGTTTATGGAGTGATATAAGGCTTATCCGGTTTATTGGTGGGATGATAGAACAAGAAAGGTGTGTTTCGGAGGAAACACACCTTTCTTGACATTAAAATTAATACTGTTGTATAAATTATAAGAAATCATAATACGATACATCTTGATTATTTACTGATCTTTTTCTTTAAAACAACGGAACCTGTTCCAAGTGCTGCAGCGCTTAAGCCATAAAGGAGAGCGAAGGATACAACGCCTGTCTTTGCAACATCGGTACTAGCTGCTGTTTCGGAAGGAGCTGCGGCTTCGGTTGTGGCATTTGCTGTCATAACTGCTTTAACCTGGTCCTGAGTTAATGTAGAATTATAAACTGATACGTCATCAAGTTCGCCGGCGAAATCACCGTATTGCCACCAACTGCAATCCCAGGAACCGAGCTTTAATCCGGTAATATATTGCAATTGCTCCAGAAAGGCTGCATAGTTTGCGGAACTGAAGCCTAAAGCGGGCTCACTGAATACTTCGCCGTCTAGGTAGATTACCATACCGTCTGCGGAAAGAGTTGCTGCAACATGGTGCCATTCTTCAGCAGAAACGGCCTGTTCCGGAGAGTCATTAACCTTAGCGGGATCAACCCAGACTAATTTGTAGCCGGTGTCGGTATTTGCTGTCGTATTAATTGCCGGTTCCAGGGTAGCTACGGTTGCTATGTAACCTGTATCTGCGATATCAAAGGAGTATAACGGAGCGGAGCCGGGAATGCCTTCGTCGGCTTTAACCCACATTGCAATTGTCATGCCTTGGGTGAAATCGTTGTCTTGAAATAATGAAAAATCAACGGAAGCATAACTTGAACCGGTGCTTCCTCCTGCTAAGGTAAGAACCTGGCCTCTTTCAGCATCTTCTGACAAAGAGCCTCCAACTACATCCATCCCGGAAGGGATGCCCCCAGAAAAATCATATTCCGCTAACGCTGCCGGAGCTTCTGCCGCAAAAACGGAACTGCTGCTCGCTAGTACCATAGCGACTGCTAATAAAACTGATACAAATGTCTTTTTCATTGCTTTTCCTCCTTAAATTTTTGTGTCTATCTTCTAATACGGTAGATTGCGTCTCCTAACCGTATCAAAATACATAGTAGCTTTATATTACATAAATAATGTAATTATATATTTGACATGTGACAAGTAAATATTGAAATTTAATCAATGTTACATTAATATAGTAATAATTATACGCGTAACTATCCAATAAGTCAATATAATATCCATATAATGGTGAATTATTAGTAATATTTCGGTTATTGTTACAATTAAATTGTAGCTTATTATTCGAATTAATTACACAAAATATGTATTAATGTATTAATATATGTAATTGTTCGCCTTATTTTTTGAGTTTAACAGTAGAAGAGCAAGTAATATTTTGCTATTTCCTCCTATAGATGATATAATCTGAAATGAAATACTCCAAACTTCCGACCAACGGATGATAATATCCCGGCCTAAACAGGAGCAACTGGAAGTAGTGATACGTAGGAACATTCAAAGTAAAGGGGAATTCTATGGAAGTAAAAGTATGTAAAAACTGCCGAAGATTATTCAAATATATCTATGGTCCGGAGATATGCCCGGATTGTGTGAAGCTGTTAGCCGGAGAGAAGCAGGAGCAGAAAGAACAGGATAGTAAGCAAAACACGCTGAATCCTCAGGAGGCCCAGAACAACCCTAATAATAAGCCGTTAATTGCAAATTTGAAAGCCCTGGTAAAGGATGAAGAGGCAAAATTTGATCAGGTCAGAGATTATATTATGACACATCCCGGAGCATCGGTTGTTCAGATAGCGGAAGCGAATGATGTGCAGCCGACGAAGCTGTTTGAGTGGATTAGGGATGATCGTCTTGAGTTTTCTGATGAATCGGAATATGCATGGTTTACTTGTGGAAAATGCGGAGCTAAGATCAGAAGCGGAAGATTATGCAATCGCTGTAAAACCAAGTAAAGGATGAATGTATTTTCCATAATTTATATTAATTTATCTATACAAAATAAGGGCTATGTGTTAATTTAATATAGTACGATTTTTGGAGGAAGGAGAGTGGGGTATTATGCAGAGCAGAAAGAGTTCCTCTTTATATAGAAACAATTCGTTATTGTTATGCCTCGTAATGCTTGTATGTCTGGTTGCTGCGCCTTCCGTTAATAGTAGGACGGATCGATATACCTCGGGCTTAGGAAGTCCGGTTACGGGTATGCTGCCACTTTCGATTACTCAGGAAGGAATTGCTTACTTAACCACGGAAGCCACCGTGAATGAGATCATGAATCATATCGATATCTATTATCTCACGAGCCGGGACGTACAGAATTTTCAAAGGATCCTATTAAGAATTTTCAATAATATGCTTCCGATTTCCTGCTTCAGTGTATTGATATATTGTTTTGGATATCTTAAGAGAAAGAGAACGAAACATAAATCCGTCATGGCATTCTCAATTGGGGGACATGCTCCACCTTCCGGATTTTTCTTGAATAATACAGTATAACTAATCAGAAAGGAACGAAAAAATGAAAAAAAAGATATGGTTTTTTATTGTTTTAGCGATTGCGCTAATCATGGTATACGTGGCAGCATTCGGCATTAAATCACTAGACCTACTTGGCGCTCCTGATATGCGTTTTGGTATTGATATCCGGGGTGGTGTAAACTCATCCTTCCAGCCGGAAGGCTTAGACCGCGCACCTACAACGGAGGAACTGGAGTCAGCCCGAGAAATTATAGAGATACGTCTTGATCAGCAGAACATCGTGGACCGTGATGTAACGATTGATACAGAAGGTGGATATGTCATCGTAAACTTCCCGTGGAAATCCGATGAGAAGGATTTTAATCCGGAGGAAGCGATTGCTGAGTTGGGTGAAACTGCGCAGTTAACCTTCCAGGATGCGGAAGGGAATATTCTTATTGAGGGCTCCCATGTTAATAATGCGAAGCCACAGCTTGATAAACAAACCAATGGGTATGTTGTGGCACTTTCCTTTGATGAAGAAGGGGCCAGGCTGTTAAGCGAAGCGACAGGAAGATTGGTTGGTAAGCCGATGAACATCTTTATGGATGAGACCAATATCCAGACTGCAACTGTTAGCACGAAGATTTCCTCCGGTGATGCAGTGATTACCGGTATGGATAATTATGAGGAGGCAAAAGAATTATCCGATAAGATCAATGCGGGTGCTCTTCCCTTCTCCTTGGTGACTAAGAATTATAACACCATCAGCCCAACCCTGGGTTCAGGTGCTCTGAATGTTATGCTCCAAGCAGGCTTAATTGCATACATTCTGATTTGTATATTACTTATTTCCTATTACCGTATTCCCGGTTTTGTTGCCTGTATCGCACTTACCATTCAGATAGCAGGACAGGTATTAGCGCTTTCTATACCACAGATGACTCTTACGTTGAACGGTATTGCAGGTATCATCTTATCCATTGGTATGGGCGTTGATGCAAATGTAATCTCTGCTGAGCGCATTAACGAAGAAGTAAAGTCCGGTAAGAGCGTTATTTCTGCAATTACCTCCGGTTTTGCTAACTCCTTTGCATCGGTTTTTGATGGTAACGTAACCGTATTAATCGTTGCGTTCATTTTAATGATATTTGGCTCAGGATCATTATTATCCTTTGCTTATTCCTTGTTCACAGGAATTGTATTTAACTTCATAGCAGGTGTTGGAGCTTCCAGAATTATGATCTTCTCCTTGAGTTCATTCAAATTCTTAAGAAAACCCGAACTTTACTCCTGCTGGTCTAGGAGGGTGACACTATGAAAGAAGGCAAAATAATCGAGTTTTATAAAAAACGTTTTATCTTTTTTGGAATATCATTATCCATTATGCTCGCAGGTGTTATCGCTGTATTTATCAATGGTGTATCATTAGACATTCAGTTTAAAGGTGGTGCTCTCTTGAAATACACCTATGTTGGAACAATGGATGAGAATGCTGCAGCAGACATAGCATCAGAGTATTTAGACAGGTTGGTTACAACTCAGCTTACAGAAGATATCGCTACCGGAGAACAAAGGATTGTCTTTAATATCGCCGGTGACTATGGTGTAGACGCTGCTGACCAGTCATTACTGGATGATGCTCTGAAGGCTGAATTCCCCAATGCTCAGTTGAAGCTTTCTGAAACCAGAATGGTTGAGAAATACTTCGGGGATAAATTCCTCAGAAACGGTATTATTGCATTGGTTCTAGCAACTGCGTTGGTATTAATCTACGTATGGATCCGCTTTAACATGATGGGTGGTCTTTCTGCCGGTGTCATGGCTGTGGTAGCCCTAGTCCATGACGTATTTGTTGTATTCTTTACCTGTGTAATTTTCCAGATACCGATCGGAGAGTCCTTCGTGGCAGTTGCGTTAAGTATCATCGGTTATTCCATCAATGATACTATCGTTATCTATGACCGTATCAGGGAAAATGCAAAGACCTACCAAGGCTATCCGGTGGAGCAGGTTACAAACCTGTCGATCTCACAATCCATGATGCGTTCCGTTATGACAAACCTTTGCGTTATGGTCAGTGTCGGTCTGGTATATGCGCTTGCATTTGCACATAATATTGAATCCATCCAGAGCTTTGCGCTTCCTATGGCGGTAGGTTCCATCAGTGGCTGTTATTCAACCATCTGTATCGCCGGACCTCTGTGGGTAATGTGGAAGAAGACGAAGGGTGATGTTATTCTCTTTAAGGAAAAGGATCCTGAGAAGGCAAGAGTAAAATCTAATTATAAATATTAAGGTTGATTACTTGTAGTCTGGTAAGATAAAAAACAATGAGATACTAAGAGGTACGAATAACTTGGCGAAATTCGCAAGGGATTCGTACCTCTTTTCTATATAGTCCCGTCGTTACCTTCTTATTGACCATATTTAGGAAAAAGAGTAAAATGAAATAAATTGGTATCAGGATAGAATGGAGGTACGTATGGAGGGAAGCAAATTATTATCCGGTGGTGTAAATCAACTGAATGAAGTTAAGGAGTATCTGCTCGAACTGCGCGGAAACGAGGCCAATAATGAGGCTTTGCAGGGAGAAGAAGAGCAACTGGAGAAGAGAATCGAAAGTATGGAGAAAGTGATTGTAGAGGAGATTCAGACAATCACGAAGAAGCGTAGGGACGAGATTTCGGACACTTTTGATAAGCAGATTGACAAAACCAAGGACCGCATGAAGAAGATTAAGGAAAGGCGGGACCGTAAGAAGCATTCCAAGATGTCAGAACGAATAGAGACAGAGACAGCACCGCTTCATGTTGAGAATAACCACCTTCACCTTGAAGCAAACACATTATTTATTCAAAAGCACATTCCTCCCTTCGTAAACACGAAGTTATATTATGCCTTATATTCACCTGCTTGCTTTACAGATTACCTTATTATCTTTGGTATTGTTCTGTCGATTCTCGTGCTGATACCATGCGGAGTATATTTCTTAATTCTGCCGGAGGAGAAGGTAATATATCTGATTATTACCTATGTAATCACAGTACTCTTATTCGGAAGCAGCTATATCATAATCGGTAATCGAACAAAGGAAAGATATGCAGAGGATATTCTGAGGGTGAAAGGGATCCGCAATAATATCAGAGTCAATAAAAAGAAGATATCGGTGATTAAGAATAATATTAGAAGAGATCGTGATGAAAGCACCTATGGCTTACAAAGCTATGATGAGGAGCTGGCAATGCTTGAAAAAGAGGCAGCAGATATTACAATCCAGAAGAAAAACGCACTGGCAGCCTTTGATAATACAACCAGACAGGTAATTGCTTCCGAGATTCAGGGTCTGAATGAGGAGAAGATGTCTGCCCTGAAACAGGAATACGATAGAGTTTTGGTTGAGATTAAAAAATCGGAAGAAAAGATTAAGGCCTTAACCATCAAAATAGCAAGCGAATACGAGCCATTTATCGGTAAAGACCTTATGACACTAGATCGGCTGGAGTCACTAACGAATATCATGTTGGCGGGCACTGCCGAAAACATCTCCGAGGCAATAGCATTTTACAGACAGAGTATGAGTAAAGCTACGGAGGAATAAGTCCGTTCTAACCAAGACCCGATCATTATTGCAGGGTCAGGGCTTTCAGCCGGCTGATGCTGTAATTGATGCCAAGGCAGATTTGATCAGCCATTGACATTACCACATTAAGTCTGGTGGTCTGTAGGAGCATGTTGTCAAGTAGGCCAGAGAAGTTGACGATACCTGTAATAAAGATATCACCGACCTCGGGCAGATCCTTATCCACACCTGCTCCGGGTTTTAAGGGACCTTCTCCGAGAGTAATATATCCAATATGATTTGATTTTCCTAAAGAGGCATCAATTGCAATGATAAACGCATCCTCATGTGTTTGATATATCATTTCAATGGTGTCTTTTAGATTTTTGGCATGTACCGGTTCCTCCAATGTGCCATAGACATAATAGTTATGATATTTCTTGTACTTTGAAAGCTTATATCCGATGATGGGACCCAGGCAGTCGCCGGTTGCCCTATCCGAGCCAATGCATAAGAAAATGATGGTTCTGTTCGATAAAACCTGTTCTTTTATCAGGTCTGATAGGGAACAACCCAGTTCATAAGCAGAATTTTTTTCGTAGGAATTAAAATATGATACCCTCCTGCTGTTTTTAAAGAAAATGCCCATTATAACCTCCGGTTTTCTTGATGAAGTAATCTTAGTCAAGAGTATTACCAATAGTTTAAAAAATAGACATTGAAATCCTACAAAACAAGGAGTTTCCGCTGTACTTTCCTGCTTTTTTCGAGGAAAAGTCTCATCATACTGATCCATATACCTAAAATACGGACGATTATGGACATTTTCAGTAGAATTCTGATGATAAGTTATCTATCGGTTGGAACCCAAATTGACAAAATGCCTGTCCCATCTGTGCTATTATAATGTATATTTCTGGGTATTTTATAGTAATCAGAATGAGATTGGAGTGAGCTGGGTGATAGAAACAATATACAGCAACGAAAGTGGGGACGCAGGGAAATCAAATAAAGTGCAGAATTCCTTTAAGATGCCGAAGAATATCCGCCAAATAGGAAAGAGCAATGCAACAAAGAAGGTTTATGTGGAAGACTATGTTATGACTTATATAAAACAGTTGGCAGGGGGCGATTATTCCGGTCTCAAGATTGCTGTATTGGTTGGCCAATGTATACGGCTTGAAAATTGCCGCAATATATTTGTCTCCGGTGCCTTAGAGGTGAAGGATCTGGATACTACTGGAGAGATAACCTTCTCGAATGACACCTGGACAGGTATTTATGAAGATATTAAGAAATTCTTTACGGATGCCGAGATCGTTGGATGGTTCTTGGGAGGGCCGGGTTATCTCTTGGTCGACGAGGAAAAAATACAGAAGATACATGTTGATAATTTTGCCGGCCAGGATAAGGTGCTTCTCACCTATGATAATATGGAACGGGAAGAGGCCTTTTATAGCTATGAGAACAACAAGCTCTGTAGACAGGAGGGCTATTACATATATTACGAAAAGAATGAAGAAATGCAGACCTACATGATTGATAACAAGAAGGGGCAAAGTAATGAAGTAACCTTTGATGACCGTGTATCAAGGGAAATTCGATCAGTACTTCAGCACAAGAAGCCGACGGAGGAAGAGAGCAAGAGCATAACGAGGTTGATGTATGCAGCAGGAACTTTGCTTGCAGTGATTATACTGGTGGTTGGTGCAGCAATACTTAGTAATTATGATCAAATGAAAAGTATGCAGAATACCCTGAACTATCTGACACGTAATATGGAAGACATTCAAACTCTGTTTGCGGAAGGAGATTACACGGAGAAGGCAGCAGGGGAAGATGACGAGGAGAGCTCAAGTGACATGGCAGATTCAGAAAAAGCTACGGAGGAAGCAGGTACTGAAGATGCTGATACTGCTTCTGATTCCGGGGGACAGAGTCTGGATATTGAGGTTGTACCGGGAGATGTGGAGCCAATAGAGGAAACGGATGGTATGGAAGACAATCAGGATGATGAGGATAATAATGAGAATCCTGCTTCCGGAGAAGATTTAGCTGAGGATAATACAGCTGCCTCCGAGGATGTGGAACAGACCGCTGAAGAGGAGCCGGAAGACACTGAAGTTAGTCAAGTAGAAGTGAAATATTATATCGTAGTAAGTGGAGACACCCTGGCGGATATCAGCTATAAGCTCTACAATACATATACGAAGGCAAAGACCATTATGGAACTGAATCAAATTGAGAATCAGGACTTCATCTATGTTGGGCAAAAGTTAATCGTTCCATAAAAACATTGGTGCTGACGAAGGTATTACTACTCCTTCTCAGCACCTTTCTTATAATATAGGAAATGCTGTGGGTGGGAGTTAACCAAAGCGAACTCTTATTAAATTCAATTTTCTCAAGTTTGTGTAAAAATAGTTCGTGCCATCCGATATAAAATGAGGTATAATTTTTATGAATTAACGTGACGATACCGTCAAAACAATAAACTGCAGTGGGAGTTGGGTTATGCCAAACGAGAACGAGGAACAATCGATAAGAGAAGTTGGTAATCGGAAAAAGAGGTACAAAAAAAGAAGGAGAGCCATTATCGTGGCAGTAATTCTTCTGTTATTGGTGATGGGTTCTGCGTATCTCATTACCATATATAATAGAAACTTTGACAGTTACGAAATAGTAAAAACTACGGAGATAGATGGTACGAATGCAGTCGGTTATTTAAGCTATGGAAGCTCAATTGTGAAATTTAGTAAGGATGGAGCAGCAGCTATCGATAAGGATGGAAGCCAATTATGGAACGGATCCTTTGAGATGTCAGATCCGATTGGGGATGCAAGTGGTGCATATGTTGTGATCGCTGATCGAGATGGTAATGCAATACATATATTTGATCGCAAAGGCGAAATAGGTAATATTACGACCAATTATGATATCATTAAAGTAGAAGTAGCCTCTAGGCAGGGTGTAGTTGCAGCCTTGATGGAAGGCGAGGAAGGTCATCATATCGTTCTATATGATGTTGATGGAACAGAATTGGCTGATAAATACACCAATGTCGTTGAACATGGATATCCGCTGGATATGTCACTGTCGAGTGATGGGGAAAAGCTGGTAACCAGTTATCTATCCTACTCGGGAGGTAAACTGGTGGATACGGTTGCCTTCTTCAATTTTGGGGAAGTCGGTCAGAATAAAGTGGACAATGTTGTTGGTGGGTTTAATGAAGAGGGCATTATCGTTCCTAGAGTAGAGTTTGTGAACAACGATACCGTATGCGTATTTGAAGACAAGGGTATTGTTCTCTATTCCATGAAGGAGATGCCTGATGATATCGATACGATAACCTTTGAAGGAAAAATCCAAAGCATACTCTACAATGAGTCCTATGTAGGGGCGGTAGTTCAGGCAGATGGATCCTCCTCAAAGAAGATTATGATTTATGATCTGAAGTGCAAGAAGGTATTAGAAAAAGCAATTGATTTCGAATATGAGACTATCTATCTTACGGACGAGGAAATCATCATGTATGATAATATGACCAGCATCATTATGAAATTGAACGGGAAGATCAAATTCCGTTACACCTTTGATACAAATATAGAAGCAATTTATCCGATCAATAATCTTGACCGGTATTATCTTGCCAATGACGATCAGCTGTTTGAGATACAGCTTGAAGAATAGTAAGTCAAATGTTCGGCTTAACAAAAACACGAGATGGGCTGCTTTAAGGCAGCAGGGAGGGTTATTATGAACTGGTTATTAATCGCTGTATTAGCTATTTTAGTTATAAATTCATTGATTGGTATGAAGGCTGGAATGATCAAGACAGTTTTTTCGTTGTTATCCATGGTTGTAGCTGTAATTCTGACCATATGGCTCAGTCCTTATGTGAACAGTTTTATGAGAGGGAATGATAAAATCTACAATGGAATATCCTCCAAAGTGGATGTCATGTTACCATTTTCCGAAGAAGAAGCGAATTCTGGTGATCAAGCAACCATGATTGAGGGTTTATCCATGCCTGAATCAATCAAGGATTCCTTGATTGAGAATAATAAAGCGGAAGTTTATGAAGCTTTGGGAATCACCGGATTTAAAGATTACGTCAGCAATTATCTGACAGGAATCATTATTAATGCAATGGCATTCCTTATTACTTTTATCGTGATACTCATACTATTGTGGGTAATCTGCATTGCTCTGGATATCGTAAGCAAATTACCGCTGCTGAAGCAGATTAATAAAACAGCAGGCATACTGGCCGGTCTGGTACACGGGCTCGTGATTGTATGGTTGTTCTTTATCCTTCTAACGGTATTTAGCAGTACAGAGCTTGGGCAGAAGGCGCTTCAGATGATTGGTGAAAGCCAGCTTCTTAGCTTCATCTATAACAACAACTATCTCTTAACCTTTATTACAAGTGCAACGAAGATCTTATTATAAGATAAAGCAAACCGGGCAGGTGTTTTCTGAGGAATAATTAAGCAGAAAACACCTGTTTTTTACTGGGGATATTAGTAATATCACGGTCCAGAATTTGGCAGTAAAAAAGTTTGCTTTATTGCTTGACTTTTGCCCTCCCAGAAGGTATACTAAGCTTCGCCCTTGAGAAACGGCCACGGACACAAAAAAGAAATTCAAAAAGAAATTAAAAAAGTGGTTGACATAACGAGGAAAGCATGATAAGATATAAAAGTTGCTGCTGCGAGAAAACGAAGCACTGCAACAAACTGAACCTTGATAATTGAACAGTGAAACAACCCTGAAAATTCTAAAAAATTTGGAGTTCCACATGGACTCTAAAAAAGAGAAATTTTCATTT